>Ga0255343_1004086_pt1 | contig 14716 bp, 10 predicted proteins | sample wastewater_treat_4_FD_192413 | JGI IMG/M metagenome (GOLD analysis project Ga0255343, IMG submission 192413) | Wastewater microbial communities from Lulu Island WWTP, Vancouver, Canada - plant16 | ecosystem: Engineered > WWTP > Wastewater > Unclassified | place: Canada: Vancouver, British... | reverse complement strand
TCAATGTCAGGCGCACATCACCCACCAGAGGCAGGGTGTGGTTGTAATGCAGGGCATCCTCCAGGTCTGCGTTAATATTGATCACCTTTTTTACGTTCGGGTAACCGGTCCTTGAAGAATCTGACTGGCAGACCGCCCGCGTGCCCACAGCGATCAGCAGGTCAGCATTCTCCATGGCGAAATTGCCGCAAATCGAGCCTTTCGATCCGCCCACGCTCATATTCGCCGGGTGCGAGTAAGGAACGCAGCCGGTGGCTATGGGTGTGTGTACCAGCACCCCGCCTGATAATTCAAGAAACTTCACCAGCTCATCTCCAACCCTGGCTCCCCCACCCCCCACCTTGACCAACACTCGTTTTGAAGTTTTGATCCAATTCACCGCTTCGCTATACGCTCCTACAGCCGCGTTCAATTGCACCGGAGCAGGTGAACCAAGTTCATCCAGATTGAAGTTTTCCATGAGCGCTGCCTGAGTGTTCATGGGCAACAATAAAAAGAATGGACCAGGTCGATAGGGATGGTTAACGACCACATTGCCAGCCAGCAAGGCAGACTGCAAAGCCAGCGGTGTATGCAGGCTGTAGGCAGCGCCCATCACAGAGGTTAGTTTTAAAAACCCTGCCTGCTGGTGCCGGGGGATCTGCTGCATGTTGTACCCTTCATCCTCCGTTGTTTCATCGCCGAAGATATACCAAACCCCGATGCCATTCGACGCCGGCACCAGCGAAGCAGCCAGTGCCTGCATCGCTCCTGGCCCAATAGAGGTAACCACCGCGGCTTTCTCGCCTTTTACCCAACGCAGCGCTGCAGCCGCGTGTGATGCCTCGATCTCACTGCGCAGCCCAAAAACGCGCACCAATCCTGCGTTCTGATATACCCGCAGAACTTCGCCAATTTCAGTCGAACCGTGTCCTAAAACTGAATAATACGTGCGTACTCCTTGCTCGATCAGTCCAATAACCAGGGCTTCAGAGAGGGTTAGGTCGGTTTTCCGATCAAGGCTCGCAGAGGCCAACGCCTGCCGCAGCCCTCCTGCTGATGAAATAAGGTTCGCGCGCTTGATCCTGCTTGCTAATAGTTCTTCTACTGAATAATCCTTCATTACTGTTCTCTCCCCTGATTGAATTTCATCCTGTCGTTGAGTTTGTTGCTAATCTCAAGCACCTGTTGCACGAGCGTTCGCAATACGCCTGGAGTCATGCGGGTGGTTGGCCCTGATATGCCGATACTGCCAACCACCTTATTCCTGAAATCGAAGATGGGCGCAGCAATGCAACGCACACCAATATCAAATTCTTCATCATCGATCGCGTAGCCTTGTTCCCTCACGCTCGCCAGGTTTTTCTTCAGCGCAAATTGAGTCACCAGTGTTGAGTCGGTGTAACGTTCCAGGGATTCAGGGAGTGGTAGGCGCCCAAAAGCAAGCAGTACCTTGCCGAGAGCGGTGCAATGCAGCGGGGCAAGAAACCCTACCTCCGCGTTTACCCGCAAAGAAGCCGGCGATTCCACCTGGTCAATATATAAAACTTTGCCCTGGGAAAGGATACCAATATGAGCGCATTCACCGGTGGAGCGCATCAGCTCACGCAGGTAAGGTTTGGCTACCTCGCGCAACGGCATCCTGGTAAGCAAGCTACGACTCAAAGAAACAATCTGCGGACCCAGGGAAATCCGCCGGGAAACCGGGTCTTTTTCCGCGAAGCCGTATTTGACCAGTGTGTTTACCAGGCGCGATGCGCTTCCCTTGTCTACCGCAAGGTTCTCTGCCACCTCTGTCACAGTGCTCCCATCGAGAGAATCAGAAAGCATCAACAGAATCCGCAATCCACGGGCAAGCGATTGGATCTCAGTCATTTTTCACCTTGAACAATAAGAGTGTATAAGATATTTGCATATAATACAACTTAATTGCGTATTACACAACTAATCCCGAGGAAGTCACCATCACAAATATCCTAAGTAGGGGGCAACAAGTGAGTGTGGCCATTGCCTGATTGTTCATCCCTAGTCTGCCGGCAATTGGAATTGAGAGAACCCTAATTCACCTCCTCAGCGCATGGTTGGAGAATCGGGTGAGAGGTTTTCAGCAAGTCAGTAAAACCCTGGCGATAGATAAAACCAATCCATTCACCCCTGCGTTAATTTTGCCTGTTTCAGAAACGAGAATCAGAAACAGGGATAAAAGGCTGCGAAGCCTGGCGTTGCCTGGTTTAGACCTACAAGACTGCAGGAAACGAAAAACCATAGCCCGACGGACTCTGGTTTGACTTTGGTAGCAGAGAATGGCAGATCAGAAAACATACTTGTGCTGGCAAGTCGTTAAGTAATTAAAGAACGATGGGGATTTCCGACTCGAATTTATAGAAAAAGGTTGCATTATCCCTTTTCAATTGGAGATCGTAAAATAATTGACTTAAAATATTTCTCTTGGAACATTGTAAGTTCTCGAATTTGATCATCTGAAAACAATAGGCCATCTGGTGCAACTATTAATTTGTCTTCGTTATCGTTTAAACGATGAATCATTGCAATAACAGAACCAGAAAAACTTTTAATTGCCACTGAAATACCGAGAACATAAGCATCCAATTCTTTTCCATCCTCTGTCATGGTATTTGGAATAAACCCATAATTTACGAGATATTCAAATCCATAAATAGGGTGGTTACTTCCAACCGGCCTATCTATTTGAACATCAACCTTTTGGCCAATATATTGGCTGTTTTCAAAGGTCCCACGCGCTGCAGTCTTCTTTGCATCTAAATTCATTATGTATTCTCCCAAAATTTCCGATGGAAACTACCATTAAAAAATATCCTTGGTATTCATCAGTTCTTCTTGGTATCTGGGTTACTATTCAAGTAGATGAATTATTTTATATGTATTACTAGACTTCTTTATTTGCAAGCTTCTTCACAAACAATTGTACCGTATCCATAGGGCGGCGACCCATGTTCCTGTAACTTTGATGGGATCGCTCTGTGTTGTAATGCTTTAACCATAGGTCCAGATCTGTTTGTAAATCCTCAACAGATCCTTAGAATTTGGTGCGGAAAGCCGTCCGGAAGAATTCATCAGAACGATCCTGATAAATCGCACCACAAACCCATTGGTTTGAGGTCTCCTCACCCTCGTGGTGCGATGCTCAATATCATTTAGGGTAAGAGTAAGCTCATATGGGTGAGTTTCTTTGCCGCAGAACTCTCTGCCAGTTGCAAGACACTCTGTTTTTGATGTGCTGCTCTTCATTCTTCATCTATCATGATCCCCTTGAATAATTCTGATGTTAGGGATGATTCACTACAGCAGATAATATCAATTGAATTGACAAGGTTACAGAGTCATGAAAAATTAACAAATTTCATACAGAGTTGTGTTATTCTTAACAGGTAAAAATAAAAAATTCTTCGTCAGAGAGGGTGTCTTATGAATGCAAAAGTATATGAAGCGATGAACGATCAGATTAAACACGAGCTGTATTCTGCCTATTTCTATCTCTCAATGTCGGCTTATTGCGAAACTGAAAACCTGCCAGGTTTCGCCAAGTGGCTGAAAGTACAGGCAGAAGAGGAGCAGGAGCACGCCATGAAGCTCTACGACTACTTGCTGGACCGTGGCGAGAAGATCAGCCTGAAAGCCATTGAACAACCACCAGTAGATTTCAAAGGCGTGAAGGATGTTTTTACCAAGGTGTATGAGCACGAGCAGAAAGTCACCGGGCTGATTAATGGCATTTACGCCAAGGCAGTTGAAGCCAATGACGTGGCCAGCCAGATCTTCTTACAGTGGTTCATCAATGAACAGGTCGAGGAAGAAAAGAATGCTTCCTCTGTTCTCGCGATGGTGACAAAACTGGAAGGCAGCCTGGGAGGTCTGTACCAGCTTGATCACCAGCTTGGCATGCGCGAAGCCGATTAAACAAACAGGCTGGTTTCTTGAAAGGATGGTCGGGGACGTAAAACCATCCTTTTTTATTTTAATTTCCCCAACCAGTCACCCACACCTGGAATACTAACGTTTAATGAGAGAGTCCTGGTTGCCTCCCTGGCGGGCGAAGATCACCTGCCCATCTTTAATCAACCGACCCTGGTAGACGCGTTCCCCGGGGTAAGCCACCCAGCCGCTTAATACAAATGGGAACAGTCCTTGTGCGCCAATCCACTCTCCCTTGTACTTGCGGGCGATATGCACATGTGTCCCCGTGGAAGAGCCGCCCTCGCAGGAAGGATGACCAATGGGGTCGTCCTTTCGCAGGCGTGTTCCCAATGGAACTCGCTCGTTTGCGGCGATGTGCAGGTACATCACTTCCCAGCCGGTGAAATCACCCATTTCATCCTCAAGGGTCAACATCACCACGCCGTTATCCGCCCGGGTGATTACCCCTGGGGCTGACGCGCGCACCCACAAAGGGGAGACCCGGCAGCCAGCGCTTTTAATATTGGGTGCGAAATCAAGCGCGCCCAAAGGGGTGCCCTCCACCCAGCTATAATGCGGTCCGGCTGTAAATGCCCATTCTTCACCTGGGGCGAAGGGAAGCTCTAACTGCGGCGCGCTGAGCGTGTCACTTAACAACGGCTCAACTTCTGTGGCACACAACCAGGGGTCTGGAAACATGGCGAGGTAGGTTTCCATAAATCCGCCTTTTCCAAGCAGTCTCTCGTTCCAAACTGTTGAGGGATACAATTGCGAGAAAAGATACATGAGGGCAGCTGAACCTGCGTTCAACTGCGGGGAGATCCGCTGCGAAACCTGGTCAGTAAAAGTGACCATGGTCACCGTCCCATAACGCCAGCCGTAGTACCCGGTGTTCACCATACGAGCCGCCAGCGATAACTCCTGGTAAAGCCCCTTGTAGTACATATTGTGAAAACTTAAAGGGTGATCTATATCGGCAGGTGGTTGTTTTCCAAAAACCAATCCCGCGCGGTGCTCAAGAATTGCCAGCAGCAGCATTGGGTTTACCGATTGATTATCAGCGACACGGCGCACGATTTCCGCCCCGCTTGAGCGAATGCCCGCCACGGACTGGCTGAAAGTGCTCAGGTAGCCGCCGGCTGCGCTTACATAGGCGCTGATATCAAAAGACTCGGCGCAAGGCGAGTTGATCACCGCGCTGTCAGGCAAAATCATCTCTTGCTCGAAAAGGTTGTCGGTGTTCTTGGGAATGACCAGGTAACGGCCTGGTGGGAGGATTCCGGTTTGGGGCAGCGCTTCCATGCTGATGATGGCAGCGGGAGCGACACCGAAGTGCCTGGCGACCGTTTCGAATGTGTCACCAGAACGAATGGCATAAATATGGTACAGCGCTTCATCCACCACGGGCGGAGGCTGCGGTGTGCTGATTGGGGCAGCGCCAGGCTGCTCAGCAGCGGGTGTGGCAGAACGATGGTATTCGAAGATCGCTGGATCCAGCGTCGCGTAAGGTCGGGGCAAAGCGGAAAAGTCGCGTATTGGAAAGTTACAGGATGCCAATAACAACAGACCGCAAATCAACAGGGCGAATGTGCGCCCGCGGAAATTCCAGCCAGGTTGTTTCAAAGGCATCTTCTTGTTCATGAGCTCAGAAGGATTATAGACCAAATCAGCCGCGTACGTGCATACACAGGCTGGGTTGGTCAGGCGAACTGCCTGTTGGTATAATTCACCCATAAAAGGACGTGTGAAGGGACGTGGAAAATGAATTCAAAAGTCGCTGTTCTCAAGACGACGCCAGAAACCGTGATCGAAGATTACATTCGTCTTTTCGAACTGGCTGATGGGCCTAAAGCGCTGGATTCTGGTGCTACTACCATCCTCAAAGATAATATCTCATGGCACTTTCCGATGCCCAGCGCCAACACCACACCCTGGCAGATGGAAGGCACCATCCTGGCGCTGAAAAGTAAAGGCTACAACGATATCACCTGCGTGCAAAACCAGACCGTGGTGACGAACGCTTTCAAAGGAGAAGACCTCAACGGTTACGTTCCCATCTTCAAACACTACCATATCCCCGTGCTGTATAACTTTGAAGACAAAGACATGACCTGGGTCAAGTACAAGCCCAAGGCGAAGATGAATGCCCTCGACCATATCTACCCGGAAGGCATCTACATTCCAGATTACTTTGTGGGAAAGAACATCGTGCATCTGCCGACGGCGAAATGCCACATCTACACCACCACCACCGGCGCCATTAAAAATGCATTTGGAGGCCTGCTCACCAAGCATCGGCATTACACCCATTCATATATCCACGAGACCATCATCGACCTGCTGGCTATCCAGAAAGAAATCCACACTGGATTGTTCGCGGTGATGGATGGCACCACCGCGGGTAATGGCACCGGTCCGCGGGTGATGAAGCCGGAAGTAAAGAATGTCATTTTGGCATCACAAGACCAGGTGGCCATTGACGCAGTGGCAGCCAAACTGATGGGTTTTAACCCGATGAGCATCAAGTACATTAACCTTGGTCACAACCAGGGGTTGGGAGTGGGCGATCCTCGCGAGATCGAGTTGGTGGGGGATGATATATCAGGAGAGAACTGGCATTTCAAAGTGGGTCATAATCTGCATCAGTTCATGGGCTGGCTCACCTGGTATGGTCCGACCAAGTTTCTGCAAAAGCTGGTAACCCGCACCCCGCTGGTGGCCATCCCTATCGCCTTTTCAGAGGTGTATCATGATTATGTGCACTGGCCATTAAAGGAAAAATATATCTTCAAGGAGTGGTGTCAAAACACCGGCTGGGGGCAGTTATTTATGAGGTATAAAAAAGAGGGAGTTATCCACAACCCTTAACCAGACAAAAAACAGGCTGGCATTTTGCCAGCCTGTTCTTATTTCACGAACCCGGTCATGCGTTGGTAAAACTCGGCGACCTTTTGCCTCACGATGGCAACTTCAGCCCGCTCACGGATGATCTCACGGTTACGAGCAGCGGCAGCGCGGCGGAATTCTTCATCCATAATCCCGCGCTGCACAGCCTCGGCCAGCGCGTAAGCGTCAGCGGGATCGACCAGGATACCATTCTCGCCATTGTGGATCCACTCGCGGATTGATTCGATATCCCCGCACACGGGCAGGCAGCCGATAGCCATGGCTTCAAGCAGCGAGTTGGGCGTGCCGTCGTGCTCACTGACCGAGACGGACACCAGAGAGCGAGCGAACTCGCGCCATAATTCAGCCTGAGAGATCATCGGTAACAGGGAAACGTTATCCAGTATCCTGAGACGATTCACCCAGCCCAGGGCTTCGGGTTGTCCCGCCATCCATGGGCAAATGAACTGCACTTCTGGGTGCAGGCTAAGAATGAGCGGGATGGATTTAAAAAAGGTGTCGTTACGCACTGATCCGCTGCGGAATCCGCGCGGGTTGATCACTTGCCAGGGCACAGCTGGGTCGATCCCCTGGGTGATGTTCCCTATCTCAGCCAGGTCGATCCCCCCGTTACCCGGTACAGATACAGCTGGCTTGGCGGGGTTGAAGGACCAGGCGCGCGCGATGCGCAGGTCGCGGACGGTATCAGAAATCAGCCCATCCGCGCGCAGCAGCGCGCGACGAGTGGCGCTGCCCATCACCTCATTTGAGATCGCATGATAGGTAAAGTCGTTGCCCCAGGTGGAGATGACCAGCGGAATGCCCGTTGGGGTGCGGCTGGCGAGCATGCCTTCATATGGGATGCGCAGCGCGTGCACGAGGTCTGGCTGCAGGCGGTTCAGCAGCTCGAGGTAATCTTTCTCTACATGGGTGATAGTCAATGGACCCAACCAGTGGCGCAGGGTGGCAGCGAGTCCACGGTAACGCGAAACTACTTTCCGCCCTCCCCTGGCGCCACCCCCCGCCTGGCTGCCGGATAAGCCGGCGAACGCCACCGGGAAGAGGATGGTTTCGTTCACTCCGTCGACCGGTTGACAGGGGTAAGTAGAGACCAGGTTGATGGTGTAATTCAGCGGCTGCAGCATGCGTATCCAGCGCCGGGTAATTGGGCTGCGCCCATCTGCGATGATCAACAGGTTCACGCTTTCCTCCTCTAAGCTTTTCAGAGAACGGATTCAACCGCTGTGCAAAAAGTCTTTACCATGGCTTCCAGGTTGACCTCTTCAGAAACAATACGGCGAGATGCCAGCCCTTTTTGGCGCAGGCGCTCAACATCTGACAGCGCTTCTCGAATGACGCGGGCGAGGGTTTCCGGGCTGTCATCCGGCAGCGTCCAGCCGTTTTCCTCGCGCACCAGTTCAATCTGGGTGCCGTCGGCCGCGCCTACGATAACGGGTAAGGCATGCGCCATAGCCTGTTGAATGGCCAGTCCCCCGGTTCCCGGAAGAATGAATAGATCAGCGTCCTGGTAATAAGGGTCCAGTTCCTGCCCGCGTTTGGCACCGTGGAACACGGCTAGTGGATAGACCTGCCAGGCGAGCATCTCCAGGCGTGAGCGGTCAGGCCCATCTCCAATAATGGATAGCCGCGGTTGTTGATGAGGGGGCAACATGGCCAAAGCGTACAACAGCGTGTCGACGCGTTTGCGCGGCTGCAGGCGCCCAACGAAGAGGAGCTGCGGGGTGTTTTCATGGAAGGACGGCGGTCGTGCAACGACCAGGTCCGTTGGTCTTCGCGTGACCGCGTTAGCGGCGACAAATACGCGAGATGGGTCCACCCCGGCATGACGGTACTGGAGGGCGGCGGTGGTGGAGTAGGCGATCACAGCGTCGCAAGAACGTAAAAGGCTCTGGTAGATAAGCCGGTAGATCTTTCCGGCGCCGGGCAAACCCAACCCCCAGCCAAGTACCGGGCGTCCGCGTTCTTTCATCCAGCGCGCCGCCAGCGGGTTAGAACGATTACGCGGGTTGATTTCCATGATTAACACGTCAGGCTGCCAGCGCTGCAGCCAGCTTAAAACCCCTGCCTGCCAGTAAAAATAGGCGCTGCCGCGAAAAAAATGCAGGTTACGGGCGTGTGTGTAGTGGGCAATCGAGAGCTGGTCAACAACTTCAACGGCTTCACCCTGGCAGGGCCCACCCGCGAAAACCCCCAACCCCTTCAGGCAGGCTGTGGCCAGCGTGTCGAAGAATTCCGCGCGGTACTCCGGCAGCACGCGCTGCTGCAACCCGACACGGGCGTGAATCATATTCATGCAGCGATTACCTCAACCTTAGAACCAGCCGGCGTCTTGGTCACTTCAATACGCGCCGGGAAGGCGTCTTTCAATTCTTCGAGGTGAGTGATGACCAGGATCTTCTCAAATTCCGCGCTTACCAGGTTGATGGCTTCTATCAGGCGTTGACGCCCGTCAGCGTCCTGGCTGCCAAAACCTTCATCAATCACAAGGGTCTGCAGGCGCGCCCCGGCGCGATGCGCCAGCACACGGCTGAGTGCCAGGCGGATGGCAAAATTGACACGGAAGGCTTCGCCACCAGAGAAGAGCTCGTAGGGGCGTTCACCGGCGGGGTCGCGGATGAGGATGTCCAGCGTCTCACGGCGTTCTTCACGCTTCTTATCTTTGAAATCACGCTGGGTTTCGAAGCTGATAGACATGCTCCCTGAGCTGAGCCGATCGAGGATCTCGTTCGCGTGACGCTCAATTTCCGGCAGCGCCTGTTCGATGAGCAGCGCAGGAATGCCGTCTTTGCCAAAAGCGCGTTCCAGCGTTTTGAGATCAGTGATCTGGTTGTTAAGCTGGTCTTTTTCTTCGAGTTTCTCCACCTTTAGTTCGCGCTGCTTTTGCAACACTTCCACCTGATTGCGCGTGTACCCTAAATCTCTGTTCGCCTGGTTCATCTGCTCCTGGGCTGCGTAGTAGTCTCTTTCCAGTTGATCGAGATCCGGCAGGCTGGAGGTTTCGATCTCCAGTTTTTCCTCGTCTTGCCTGAGCTCATCAAGCAGCGCTGAAAGGCGCTTTTGGTTATTCTCCATGCTCTTTTGCAAAGAGGTGATATTTTGTTCGAGGGGGGCGAGGGCCGACCTGGCCTTCTCTAGCTGTATTTTTTTGTCCTGGCTGGCGCGCCCGTCCAGTTCCATACGGCGCGCCTGTTCGTGAGCGGCGGCGTCGTAACCCAGTTTCTTTAATTGAGCATCCATCATGGCCAATTGCTTGCGCGCTTCCTGCGCAAAGGTTTGAGAGCGCAACGTCTCCTCCAGCTCCACCATGCGTACTGCGCCTTTTTCCTGCCAATCGGTGAGCGCAGCCTCCTTCATGCGTAATTCCTGCGCTTTCGTGTCGAAGATGCGTTGTTGCAGTTTCAACTCGGCGTCCACCCGTTGCAGGTTGAGGAGCTCGGTTTCGATCTCGCGGTATTGGATCTCGCTCTGTTCGATTAACCGTTTATTTTCACGATGCGCGTTGCCCTTTTCTTTGCCGCGCGCGTTGATCTCGTCCACCAGCCTTTGGCGCTCATCATCGGAAAGGGGTTTTTCACAGGTGGGGCAGTTAGCGCCGCTGATATTCTCCAGGTGAGTGCGGTGCTCAACAATTTCATCCATCTCCATTTTTAAGCGCGTATTTTCAGCCCGGGCGCGGGCGATTTCATCCAGGAGCGCGCGCATTTCTTTTTCCAGTTGTGCTCGGGTTGCCAGCTTTGCGCTGCAGTCTTCAACTGCTTTGCTGGAATCTTCAACCAGCCGCTGGATCTCTGGTAGTTCCTGTTCTATTGTGGAGATTTCAGCCTGTTTCTGTTGAAGCGAGTTTAACTCGGCCTGGAGGCGGCTTTCTTCTACAGCGATGGTCTGTAATGGGGCCTGACGCTGGGAATCGTACTGGTGAAAATTCTGCGCTAGTACGTCCCACTCTTCGAGGGTTTTACGTGCTTGTTCCCAGGCAGCCACTTCCTGCCTGATCTCTTTTTCCTGCTGCAACAGGGAAAGATGGGTCTGGCGTTCTTGCATGCGCAGGTCGAGATCGCTGCGCATCGTTTCGTCCTCTGCGCGCAAGCGATTAATCTCCGCGCGTTGTTTTTCCACCTGTTTTTGGTCAGCGAGGATGCGCTCGGCAACCTGGCGCTGCTGCTCAAGATAGGCTTTTCGCGCTTCAAAGAGTTCCGTCTGGGTGCTCACTTCTTTTTCCAGGCGGGCGAGACGTTCCTTTCGTTCTGCTTCCTGCTGCAGTTCAGTCTCAATTTCCTGTAAATGGCTGATAACCAGGGCAAGGTCATTTTCTAAAACCTTACGGCGCCGCGCTGCTTCCTCGCGGTAGTTCTCCCAAATATCCAAACCGAGGATGCCTGATAGGATACGCTTACGGTCACCCGGGCGCTGCTGAGCGAACTGGTCTGCTTTGCCCTGCAGGAAAAACGAGGCATTGGTAAATGTTTCATAGTCCAGGTGAAGGGTGCGGCGGATGAGCTCTTCAGTGCCGCGCATGGTGGCTTCAGTGAGCGGCGCCCAGTTGCCTTCAGCGTTGCGCAGTTGAAACTCAAGCAGCGTGCTCTTGTCGCGAGTTTTGCTGCGCTGCACCCGGTAACGCGTGGACTCGTAATCGAATTCAAGCAACACCTCGGCGGTATCAGCGCCCATGTGAATGATGGCGTCGTCTTTTCGGCGCGCTTCACCGAAGAGCGCCCAGGTGATGGCTTCAAGCAAGCTGGATTTACCTGCGCCATTTTGGCCTGAAATGCAGGCCAGGGTGAAACCTGAGAAGTCGATATCCGCTTTCTCTTTATATGAAAGGAACCCGCTGATTTGCAGGCGGTCGATGATCATTTATCCCCTCCAGCAGGCGGCGTTTTTTCGCTGTTGCGGCTGACCAAGATCTTGTCGATGCGCAGACCGTCCATATCCAGCACCTCAAAAAGCAGGTCATTCCACTGGAAAGTCTGACCGGCGTGGGGAATGGAACCCACCTGGTTCATCACGAATCCGCCAGCGGTTTGGAATCCCACTTTATCTTCTTCGGGGAGCAGGTCCAGATCGAACAGGTCCTTAAACTCATCAATGGGCAGTAAACCATCAATCAGGTAAGAGCCATCTTCGCGCATCACGATTTCGGGTTCTGAAGCCTGGTCCTGGCTGGGAAGTTCTCCGATGATGGCTTCGAGCACGTCAAAAAGGGTGACGAATCCGAGCACACCACCGTACTCATCGATCACCAGGGCTTCATGCACCCCGTGTTCACGCTCCATTTCAAGAACACGCATGACGGGCGTATTTTCAGGGATGAAAAGCGGCTTTTGCAACAGGTCCAACAGGTTGAAAGGTTCACCTGAAAGCTGCTTTTCAAGCAAGTCTCTGGATTTGAGAATTCCCAGTACATTGTCCAGTGACTCCCTGGAAACCGGAAAGCGAGAATAGGGAGATTGGAGGATGGTCTTCAGTATTTCTTCGATACTGTCGTCCGCGTCCAACCAGGTGACATCCGTGCGCGGGGTCATAATGGCATTGATTGAACGGTCGTTCAAACGGAAGATGCCTTCCACCATGTCCTGTTCTGCTTCACCAAAAACCCCCACCTGTGTTCCCTGGTCGATGAGTACTTTGATCTCTTCTTCGGTAATGGGGGGTTCGCCGGAGGGCTTGATGCCCAGCAGGCGCGTGCCCAGGTCGGTGGAGGAAGAAAGCAGACGCGTGAGTGGTGATGTGAGCCGGGAGAAAAACACCATGATACCGGAGACTTTTGAGGCGATTTTTTCGGGGTTGTTGAGCGCGATCTTCTTGGGAATAAGCTCGCCAATGACCAGTGAGAAATAGGTGGTGACCAGCACGACAATGACCAGGGAGAGCGTGGCGGCAGACGTAGCCAACCAGGGGACGCGGGCGAGTGACTGGGTCAGCCGTTCTGCCAGAGTGGCGCCACCAAAAGCGCCCGTGAGCATCGCCACCAGAGTGATGCCCACCTGCACGGAAGACAGAAATTGCCCGGTCTCCTTGGAAAGCTGCAACGCGCGACCGGCGCCCGCATCTCCTTCATCCGCGCGTTGTTCCAGGCGCACTTTGCGGGCTGAAACAATGGCAATTTCCGACATAGAAAAAAAGCCGTTAAACAGGATCAGGACGAAAATGACCAGGATTTCAATCAATGTATTGGACATGTCGGATAACCTTGCCGTCCTTACCCGGGCTCTGATCCGGTTACGGATTGAAAGATCGATTGAGCAAGTGTTTGCAGCCCTGCAAGATCACGAGGCTGGGCGTGAGTGGATTTCCAGTAAGTCGAGAGCAATTCCAACGGACTTTGGCTGGCGATGTTCTGATCAGTGGGCAGGCGCAGCCGGGCCTCTACTTGCGGGCGGCGGACCAGGTGAAATTCGAGCGCGGAGGCGAATTTTTGGCGTAAGGCAGGCTCATCAATTTCGCCTTCAAGCTCACGCGGATACTCAATGACCAGTCTGAAGATGGCGTTCTCGGCTTCAGTTTCGTCCGGTGAAGAAGCGAGGATTTTTTCCATCACCCTGTCCTCCATAGAAAGCCTGACCAGCCGGTCAAAGAAGGCGCGACCGTTCAATTTTACAAACCGGTACGAGGTGTTTCCTTTCTCCACCTCAGCGATGACAAAGCCCTTGTCATCTGCGACCTCGCCGAAATCGACCCGTTCAATGGAACCTGCGTATACCACTGGCGGGTGCAGCCCAGGGTTGAGGTCCTGGTGTTTGTGAATATGACCGAGCGCAGTGTAATCCAGGCGAGGGTCTTTCACCAGTGAGCCAGGCAGAACCAGATCTTTGCCCAGCATGACGGTGCGTTCATTGCCATAAACCGCCCCCTGCACGGAACCGTGCCCCACCAGCACAGTGGGCAGCGCGGGGTCAAGTTCGTCCATACGGGCCTGCAGGATGGTGGTGAGGCGTTTTTCGATCTCCTCGTGAACAGTGTCTTCTTCTGCAGCGGAAAGCCCCAGCGCAGCCACCAGGCTGGAGCGGAACACCCATGGCAGCGAGAGCACCTGCAACTGCAGCCCCCACAGGTCCACAGGTTTAAGCAGCTCGGGTTTGTAAAGCACCCGCACTTTTGGCACCTGCAGGGTGTCGAATTCCTGCAAGGTGTGCGCGCGTCCGCTGGCGGGACTGATATCGTGATTCCCTACCAGTAGAAGTGCGGGGATATCCGCCTGTGGCAGGCGGATGATGCGTTTCCCCCATTCACGTTGAAAAGTGGGCGATGGCGTTCGGTCTTTGTAGGCGTCTCCGGCGAATATGACCAGGTCCACTTTTTCGGAAATGGCGTGGTCAATGATGGTATCCAGGGCCTTTAAAAAGTCGAGGGCGCGGATGGGCAAGCCGGTTTCGGGGTCATGTTTTCCGTGTGTGGCAATATCAATATGAGCGTCGGCAAAATGCAGGATCTTGATCATGAAATTTTCTAACCATTACAAGTATAGCCGAAAATCTCAGGGAGTTTCCCCCATTTGTTCAAGCGCAGCCAGGCTGGGGCCAAACCCGGGGTGATATTTAAGGCTGTCACGAAACTCGGCGCGCGCGCGGTCGTTATCTCCCAGCGCCAGGTAAGCCATGCCGCGCCAGTAGTAACTTTCTTCAAGGATAGGTTCCGCAGTCATGCGTTTTAGCGTCTGGTCTGCCAGGTTGATCACATCTGTGTAGCGGGCGGAATAGTAATAGGCGAAGTAAGGGCCGGTCTGGTACCACATCATACGCCAGGGGCGGTCGTTTTCTGGTATCTGCGCGTAAAGGTTGAAAGCGGAATCATAAGCCGCGGCCGCACCATTGTAATCCGCCAGGTACACCAGGCTGGTGCCAGCGTTGAACCAGGCGAAAAAGCGTTCGCGCACATCGCTCAGTGTGGTCGCTTC
>Ga0255343_1004068_pt1 | contig 14759 bp, 7 predicted proteins | sample wastewater_treat_4_FD_192413 | JGI IMG/M metagenome (GOLD analysis project Ga0255343, IMG submission 192413) | Wastewater microbial communities from Lulu Island WWTP, Vancouver, Canada - plant16 | ecosystem: Engineered > WWTP > Wastewater > Unclassified | place: Canada: Vancouver, British... | reverse complement strand
TCGGTGCAGATGTCACAGTCAGAAGATTGTTCATTGCGAACCCGAAGTTTTTACCTGACGGGTCCGTTTCACACAGTCTTTTTGCTGTGGTCAAGCAGTTCGTCACAGACAGAGACCTTGCAAAACAGTGGTTCGGTGTAAAATCCCTTGCTGACCTGCTCCTGAAGGAAGCAGTGAACTCTGGATATGGAAAGACCGCACAGGATGTCATTGACAAGTCATCTTGGTCTGCATCGAAGGAAATGATGGTTGATATCGGTGGTTCACCTATTACATCCCCATATCACGCCACAATGACCACAGCAGGTGTCAGATGCGTTCTGTTGTCTGCAATGAACCAACTGGAAGATATGGGGTACAAGGTTTATTCAGTGACCACTGATGGATTCATTTCTGATGCTCCTGAAGATGTTCTGAAGGGTCTTGACCTTTACGGTTTCACAAAGAAGTTTCAGTCTGCCAGAACTGCCCTTGTCGGAGACCCTACGATGTGGGCAACAAAGCATCAGCAGAACGACCTTGTAAACCTTACAACAAGGGGAAACGCATCTTTGAATGTGGGTGACAAAGACCTTGATATTTTACCAGGCGTTATGGCTCACAATTCGTATGTTACAGGTGAAGAACCTGATTCATACGAAGACAGGCTTGCTTTTGTCACAGCAGTTCTTGACAGGAACGGAAAACTGAAGTCTGTTTCCCCGTCATTTGCAAAGTTCAAGGACATTGCAAAAAGGGAGAACAGGATTGACTTCTATGTCTCAGAACAGGAAAGAATGCTGTCGATGGATTTTGACCTGAAAAGGAAGCCTATGCGTGACACTCTGACAGATGTGCATCCTACAATTAACGGGGTGACTTATGAAATAGGAACCTTTAATACAGAACCCTATGAGACAATAGCAGAATATGAGTATTACAAGTCTGTCGGCAGGCAGATGCCCGTTCTGCGAAGTCTGAAGGACTGGGTGATGTATTTTGATAAGATTGATTCAAAACAGGATGGTAAAAGGCGTATTGTCAGGGATTTGGACTGGTCAACGCTTTTCTCCTGCGTTATGGCTCATAGGTTGCAGGTTCCGCTTGCTTGGAACAAAAACAATCCTTTGAGCATCCCGTTCTTGGAAGACCCTGAAAAATCTGTTGAAGAAAAATGTGCTTGGATAAACAAGTTCAACACTTCAAAGAAGCAGTTCGGACTGAACGACTGGAAGAACGCTCGCAAGCAGGAAAGACTGTCACAGATGCTCCCTGAAGCAATGTTCATTGAACTGTATCAGATGATGTTCTACTGGGATGAAGGTGATGAACTCTGGGTACACGAAAATACTTATAACGAAGAACCGCCTGAAGAAATGTTCATTGCTCCTGAAGATGATTATCCTGACTGGATTGATGAAGATGGTGTTCCACACTGGGGAGTAGATGAAGAATAAAAGGTATTGACATACGCATATTATGCGCATATAATGAGCATAGATATACGCATACTATACGCATAGAAAGGAAGTATTGATATGGCAGGAAATAAAAGTCTCACAAACGCAAAAGAGAAGCGTGATGATGAATTTTATACCCAGATAACTGACATTGAAAAGGAATTGAAGCATTACAAGAAGCATTTCAAAAATGCGGTTGTCTTCTGTAATTGCGATGACCCTGACTGGTCAAACTTCTGGAAGTATTTTCATTTGAACTTTGAGTATCTCGGTCTGAAGAAACTTATCACGACACATTATGATGCTAACGAACCGACATATAAGATGGAATATGAAGGTGGTAATGATTCTGATATTTCCGTCGGTAAAATAACACCATTGAAGCAGAACGGTGATTTTCGTTCTCCTGAATGTATTGAAATGCTGAAAGAAGCTACAATCGTATGTACAAATCCCCCGTTCTCGCTGTTCAGGGAGTATGTTGCTACACTGATGCAGTACAATAAAAAGTTTGTTATCGTTGGCAATCAGAACGCCATAAGTTACAAGGAATTATTCCCCTTGATAAAGAATAATGAAATGTGGCTTGGTGTTCATTCTGGAGATATGGCTTTCACTGTTCCTGATGATAGTGAACCACGCAAAACAAGGTTTTGGATTGATGAAAATGGTCAGAAGTGGCGTTCTTTGGGAAATGCTTGTTGGTACACTAATCTTGATATCCAGAAGCGTCACGAACCTATTGATTTGGTGGCAAAATACGACCCTGAAAAATATCCGAAGTATGATGATTTTGATGCCATAAATGTAAGTAAAACTTTGGATATTCCTTGCGATTATGATGGTGTTATGGGTGTTCCTATCACTATGTTGCAGTATTACTGTCCTGACCAGTTTGATATTATCTGGCTTGATGGTGATGATGAAAATGTGTGGGCTGGTCACGGTCCCGCATTGAATGGGAAAAATCTTTACAGAAGAATTTTCATTAGACGAAAGGGGTGATTTGAAAAATGATGCACATTGAGCATACAAAGGTCAAAGTCAGAGACCTTGTAGAAGGATATAAGGATGACACCCAGACAGGTCAGGTTTCTGGTCTTGATGGAAAACTTGACATCAGACCTGCATATCAAAGGGAGTTCATCTATAAGGACAAGCAGAGAGATGCAGTTCTTGATACAATTCAGAAGGGATTCCCTTTGAATGTTATGTACTGGGCAAAGACTGGAGCTGATACCTTTGAAGTTCTGGATGGTCAGCAGAGAACCATTTCAATCTGTCAGTATTGTAATGATGAGTTCAGTCTTGATTATAGGTACTTCCATAATCTGACTGACGATGAAAAGAACCTGATTCTTGATTATGAACTGGATGTTTACCAGTGCGAAGGAACTGACAGTGAAAAACTGGCTTGGTTCAAAACAATCAATATTGCAGGTGAGAAGTTGACCGACCAAGAACTTCGTAATGCAGTCTATGCAGGAACTTGGTTGTCGGATGCAAAGAAAAGATTTTCTGCTCGCAATTGCGCAGCAGAAAGACTGGCAAAAGATTATATGTCAGGTTCTTGTATCAGACAGGATTATCTTGAAACGGTTCTTGCTTGGATAGCATCAAAGGAAGGAACCACAATTGAAGATTATATGGCACAGCATCAGCACGATAATAATGCAGGAGCATTATGGTCATATTTTTCTTCAATCATTGAATGGGTCAAGTCCGTTTTCCCGACATATCGAAAAGAGATGAAGGGTGTTGAATGGGGTCTTTTGTTCAATGAGTTCGGAACAAATTACCCGAATACAGATGAAACGGAAGCAGAAGTGAAGCGCCTGATGATGGATGAAGATGTCACTGCAAAGAAGGGTATTTATGAATATATCCTGTCTGGCAGAGAGAAGGTTTTATCAATTAGGGCGTTTACTCCGAACCAGAAACGGGAAGCATACGAAAGACAAAATCATCGTTGTCCGTACTGCGAAGCCGAAGGTGTTGATAGGGAGTGGGAGATTGACGAAATGGAAGCCGACCACATTACACCTTGGCACGAAGGGGGAAGAACTATCCCTGAAAATTGTAAGATGCTTTGTAAACCACACAACAGACAGAAAGGCGGTATATGATTATGAGTGAGAAAAAATACACTTCTGGCAAGGCAGTTGATGCAGAGATTCAGAGACTGCTTGATTTGAAAAAGGAGATGGTAGACAAGAAGACCAAAGTTTTCACTGATACCATTTCGAAGAACGGGTTCTCGGAGAAGTTGGTTGATTTGAGTGATTCCGATGTAAAGGAAATTGCTAAAATCATCAATAGTGACTTTGATAAGATTATCGAAGATATCAATAACAGGAAGGGAGCAAAGAAGCAGAAACAGACACCTGTTTCAGAACCTGAAGCAACGACCACACCCGAAGAAACCACACCTGATACAACGACCGTGAACAATCAGCCGATGTGATAGTTCTTTCAAAACCGCAGACATTGAAAGAGCAGATATCCGAAAAGGGTATCTGCTTTTTTGATGTCAAGGTTGAACTGGGGTGTGAGAGGGTCAAGGGGGAGAGGGCGTGTAGCGCCCTAACTCCCCTTGCAAGTAAGTGTTGCGCTTGGGGTGGTTTGCGTAGCAGACCGCACCGCAACACATTACTTGCATTTTTATTGTGGCGGGTATATAATACTGACAATAGGAAGTAAAATTATCCAGTGGATGATTTTAGTGTATATTGTCAGGATTGGAGATGATTTGAAATGAATGAAGTCGAAAACAGCGCAGTTGTTGAAGATGGAAAGAATGAAAAGTATGTTCCACTTATACCCGTCACGGTGAGACTGGCACCCGAAATATATGATGTAATATCTGGAATTGCAGACAGAAATGACATTAGCAAAGCGGAAGCGGTTCGGTTGGCAGTCGATAATCGTCTTCTGGATTATGTCGGAAAAGTGCAGTATGTTTATCCAGAGCAGGGGAAGGAAATCAGACTTTTGCTCGGAACACTTGCGACAGAAATGCAGAAGATTCGGATGGAAATAAATCGCATCGGTGTCAATTACAATCAGGAAATGAAACTGAAGAACATCGAAAAGAAGTATAGAAATACAAAAGGTATTGATTCCCTGATGCAAAAAGTGAAGGATGAAGAAAAGGTAAAAAATGGGATTGATGTTGTCAGTGAAGAAGGACTGAATGAACTTCTTGACAGATGTGATGAAATTACAAAAAGGTTTGGTGATGTAAAATGTTTACTCGGATAACTCCGTCAAAGAACGGGCGTGAAGCATTGCAGTACGCTCGTGGTGGTGAAAATGGAAAAGGTCATAATAATAAAGAACACCGAAATCTTCTTGTGGGTGGTGTGAACTTATTGCCTGATTCAGAAATGTCTTATGAAGACCAGATGGATGTTTTCTGGAAGAAGGCAAAACCGAACCACAAGATTCAGGTCAGAAGAATAATCGGTTCGTTCTCCAAAAATGAACTTGACCCAGAAGACCCGAACTCAAAATATAAGGCTATGGAAATGGCAACCGAATTTTCAGAAAAGTTTTACCCAGACAGGCAGGCTGCCATTTTCATTCAGGATGATGGTGAAGGTGGGTGCATCCATTTTCATCTGATTGTGAATGACTGTGCTATGACAGATAACAAAGGTTGTTCAGCAGACCAACAGAAGTATTGGTATGTAGAGAAGAACTTTGATGAACTTGCAAAGAGCTATATTGAACTTGATGCAGGTGAACCTGCGAAGGATAAAATCACACAGTCTGAAAGAAGGAAGCGCAAGGAAAACGAAAAAGCAATCGAAGCAGGTGAGCCTGAAAAGGTGGAATATCTCTGGCGTGATGATTTGAAAAACCGTGTCAGGGAAGCAATGGAAGAAGCGACTGACAGGGAAGATTTCCTGAAGCGACTTACAGCACACGGGGTTGAAGGTGAGTATAGGACTTCAAAGAAACAGGGTGATTACATCATATATGAACTCACAGACTTGTCAGGTTTTGAAGGTGAACTTCCAAAGAAGAAAGAGTATTTCAAGTCAAAATCTTACAAGATGGGTACAGATTTCGGGGTTGAAGAACTTGATAAGCAGATTCAGAACAATCTCGGAAAAGATGCAGTTCAGGTTTCCCCTGTAAAAGAAGAAGATGCAGAACCAGTGATGAAGCATCACACAGCAAAGAAGGAAGAACCGAAGCAGAAGACGGAAGAAGAACTGAAGGCTGAAAAAGATAAACAGTTGAAAGCAAGGTTCAATTATCTGGCAGGTATCGACTTTTTCAAAGACCATACGACTTGGGAAACCAAAGACAATTTTGATGAACTGATGAAGGAGTCAGACCGAAGATGGAAGCAGTTCAAGGAATGGTATCCAGATGACTATGAACAGCGCCTGACGGTCGGTGATATATCGGAACCAAAGCAAAAAGAGCCTGAAGCAGTAAAAAGTGAACCCGTACAAGCGGTTATTGAGCCTGTGAAGGTAGAAATCCCTGCTGAAGAACCCGTAAAATCGCATACAGAGCCTGTTCCGACGGTCAAAAAGCCACTTCCACGAAGGAAAACAAAGGAAGAACTGGAAAAAGAACGGATTCAGGAACAGATTGACAGTCTGGTGCAGTACGGTGAACGGATTCAGACCGATGCAGAGAAGCAGGCAATGCAGGAACTGAATGACTGGTATAATAAAAAGTATTGACAACACACATAGTATGCGCATATAATGAGCATAGATATACGCATACTATGCGTATAACTATGCTTGAAAGGAGCATTTGCGGATGAAGACGATTTTGATTTGTAATCAAAAGGGCGGTGTTGGCAAAACACTGATTGCCGATGAACTGGCTTTTGCTTTGGAAAGAGATATGATTCCATACAGTTTCTTTGACTTGGATGAACAGGGGTCTGCTATTCATAAGACAGTAGACAATCCAGATGCAGAAGTTCGTGTTGTTGACACGCCTGGTGCATTGCAGGAGAACCTTGTTGAATGGATAAAGGAAGCAGACTTCATTATCGTTCCGACGATGATGTCAAACAGAGATACAAAACCCCTTGAACGGATGATTCAGATTCTGGCACCGTTTGAGAAGCAGGGAAAACCTGTTTTGTATGTCCTGAACAAATGGAACAGATACAATATAACCCGTGATTTCATCAACTGGTTTCAGGCGAAATATCCAGACCTGCACACAGCAGTTCTGTGTGACACGACTGCTTTTAATCAGGCAGGAGCATACGGGGTTTCGATTATGGAATATCAGTCTTCCAGTCTCGGAGCAAAACAGATTGGTGAGATATATGGAACTGTGAAATTTCATCTGAATATAAGAGAAAGGTGGCGTTCATAATGGCAGTGAAAAATAAGGAAAGCATCTTCAGTGTAGATGCAGTTAAAAGACAAAAAGAGCAGGAACAGATGGAAAAGAAACTCTCAAAAACGAATACAGAAGAAGTTTCTGGGCGTAAAGTGCCTATGAACATCACTTTACCTGTCGAATATAAGGAAAAATTGCAGGCATACGCTAAAGAAAAGCACCTGTCTGCATCCATATTGATTCAGATGTGGATTGATGAACATTGCGTATAATATGCGCATAAATACACGCATACTATACGCATAGAAAGGAAGTATTGATATGGCAGGAAATAAAAGTCTCACAAACGCAAAAGAGAAGCGTGATGATGAATTTTATACCCAGATAACTGACATTGAAAAGGAATTGAAGCATTACAAGAAGCATTTCAAAAATGCGGTTGTCTTCTGTAATTGCGATGACCCTGACTGGTCAAACTTCTGGAAGTATTTTCATTTGAACTTTGAGTATCTCGGTCTGAAGAAACTTATCACGACACATTATGATGCTAACGAACCGACATATAAGATGGAATATGAAGGTGGTAATGATTCTGATATTTCCGTCGGTAAAATAACACCATTGAAGCAGAACGGTGATTTTCGTTCTCCTGAATGTATTGAAATGCTGAAAGAAGCTACAATCGTATGTACAAATCCCCCGTTCTCGCTGTTCAGGGAGTATGTTGCTACACTGATGCAGTACAATAAAAAGTTTGTTATCGTTGGCAATCAGAACGCCATAAGTTACAAGGAATTATTCCCCTTGATAAAGAATAATGAAATGTGGCTTGGTGTTCATTCTGGAGATATGGCTTTCACTGTTCCTGATGATAGTGAACCACGCAAAACAAGGTTTTGGATTGATGAAAATGGTCAGAAGTGGCGTTCTTTGGGAAATGCTTGTTGGTACACTAATCTTGATATCCAGAAGCGTCACGAACCTATTGATTTGGTGGCAAAATACGACCCTGAAAAATATCCGAAGTATGATGATTTTGATGCCATAAATGTAAGTAAAACTTTGGATATTCCTTGCGATTATGATGGTGTTATGGGTGTTCCTATCACTATGTTGCAGTATTACTGTCCTGACCAGTTTGATATTATCTGGCTTGATGGTGATGATGAAAATGTGTGGGCTGGTCACGGTCCCGCATTGAATGGGAAAAATCTTTACAGAAGAATTTTCATTAGACGAAAGGGGTGATTTGAAAAATGATGCACATTGAGCATACAAAGGTCAAAGTCAGAGACCTTGTAGAAGGATATAAGGATGACACCCAGACAGGTCAGGTTTCTGGTCTTGATGGAAAACTTGACATCAGACCTGCATATCAAAGGGAGTTCATCTATAAGGACAAGCAGAGAGATGCAGTTCTTGATACAATTCAGAAGGGATTCCCTTTGAATGTTATGTACTGGGCAAAGACTGGAGCTGATACCTTTGAAGTTCTGGATGGTCAGCAGAGAACCATTTCAATCTGTCAGTATTGTAATGATGAGTTCAGTCTTGATTATAGGTACTTCCATAATCTGACTGACGATGAAAAGAACCTGATTCTTGATTATGAACTGGATGTTTACCAGTGCGAAGGAACTGACAGTGAAAAACTGGCTTGGTTCAAAACAATCAATATTGCAGGTGAGAAGTTGACCGACCAAGAACTTCGTAATGCAGTCTATGCAGGAACTTGGTTGTCGGATGCAAAGAAAAGATTTTCTGCTCGCAATTGCGCAGCAGAAAGACTGGCAAAAGATTATATGTCAGGTTCTTGTATCAGACAGGATTATCTTGAAACGGTTCTTGCTTGGATAGCATCAAAGGAAGGAACCACAATTGAAGATTATATGGCACAGCATCAGCACGATAATAATGCAGGAGCATTATGGTCATATTTTTCTTCAATCATTGAATGGGTCAAGTCCGTTTTCCCGACATATCGAAAAGAGATGAAGGGTGTTGAATGGGGTCTTTTGTTCAATGAGTTCGGAACAAATTACCCGAATACAGATGAAACGGAAGCAGAAGTGAAGCGCCTGATGATGGATGAAGATGTCACTGCAAAGAAGGGTATTTATGAATATATCCTGTCTGGCAGAGAGAAGGTTTTATCAATTAGGGCGTTTACTCCGAACCAGAAACGGGAAGCATACGAAAGACAAAATCATCGTTGTCCGTACTGCGAAGCCGAAGGTGTTGATAGGGAGTGGGAGATTGACGAAATGGAAGCCGACCACATTACACCTTGGCACGAAGGGGGAAGAACTATCCCTGAAAATTGTAAGATGCTTTGTAAACCACACAACAGACAGAAAGGCGGTATATGATTATGAGTGAGAAAAAATACACTTCTGGCAAGGCAGTTGATGCAGAGATTCAGAGACTGCTTGATTTGAAAAAGGAGATGGTAGACAAGAAGACCAAAGTTTTCACTGATACCATTTCGAAGAACGGGTTCTCGGAGAAGTTGGTTGATTTGAGTGATTCCGATGTAAAGGAAATTGCTAAAATCATCAATAGTGACTTTGATAAGATTATCGAAGATATCAATAACAGGAAGGGAGCAAAGAAGCAGAAACAGACACCTGTTTCAGAACCTGAAGCAACGACCACACCCGAAGAAACCACACCTGATACAACGACCGTGAACAATCAGCCGATGTGATAGTTCTTTCAAAACCGCAGACATTGAAAGAGCAGATATCCGAAAAGGGTATCTGCTTTTTTGATGTCAAGGTTGAACTGGGGTGTGAGAGGGTCAAGGGGGAGAGGGCGTGTAGCGCCCTAACTCCCCTTGCAAGTAAGTGTTGCGCTTGGGGTGGTTTGCGTAGCAGACCGCACCGCAACACATTACTTGCATTTTTATTGTGGCGGGTATATAATACTGACAATAGGAAGTAAAATTATCCAGTGGATGATTTTAGTGTATATTGTCAGGATTGGAGATGATTTGAAATGAATGAAGTCGAAAACAGCGCAGTTGTTGAAGATGGAAAGAATGAAAAGTATGTTCCACTTATACCCGTCACGGTGAGACTGGCACCCGAAATATATGATGTAATATCTGGAATTGCAGACAGAAATGACATTAGCAAAGCGGAAGCGGTTCGGTTGGCAGTCGATAATCGTCTTCTGGATTATGTCGGAAAAGTGCAGTATGTTTATCCAGAGCAGGGGAAGGAAATCAGACTTTTGCTCGGAACACTTGCGACAGAAATGCAGAAGATTCGGATGGAAATAAATCGCATCGGTGTCAATTACAATCAGGAAATGAAACTGAAGAACATCGAAAAGAAGTATAGAAATACAAAAGGTATTGATTCCCTGATGCAAAAAGTGAAGGATGAAGAAAAGGTAAAAAATGGGATTGATGTTGTCAGTGAAGAAGGACTGAATGAACTTCTTGACAGATGTGATGAAATTACAAAAAGGTTTGGTGATGTAAAATGTTTACTCGGATAACTCCGTCAAAGAACGGGCGTGAAGCATTGCAGTACGCTCGTGGTGGTGAAAATGGAAAAGGTCATAATAATAAAGAACACCGAAATCTTCTTGTGGGTGGTGTGAACTTATTGCCTGATTCAGAAATGTCTTATGAAGACCAGATGGATGTTTTCTGGAAGAAGGCAAAACCGAACCACAAGATTCAGGTCAGAAGAATAATCGGTTCGTTCTCCAAAAATGAACTTGACCCAGAAGACCCGAACTCAAAATATAAGGCTATGGAAATGGCAACCGAATTTTCAGAAAAGTTTTACCCAGACAGGCAGGCTGCCATTTTCATTCAGGATGATGGTGAAGGTGGGTGCATCCATTTTCATCTGATTGTGAATGACTGTGCTATGACAGATAACAAAGGTTGTTCAGCAGACCAACAGAAGTATTGGTATGTAGAGAAGAACTTTGATGAACTTGCAAAGAGCTATATTGAACTTGATGCAGGTGAACCTGCGAAGGATAAAATCACACAGTCTGAAAGAAGGAAGCGCAAGGAAAACGAAAAAGCAATCGAAGCAGGTGAGCCTGAAAAGGTGGAATATCTCTGGCGTGATGATTTGAAAAACCGTGTCAGGGAAGCAATGGAAGAAGCGACTGACAGGGAAGATTTCCTGAAGCGACTTACAGCACACGGGGTTGAAGGTGAGTATAGGACTTCAAAGAAACAGGGTGATTACATCATATATGAACTCACAGACTTGTCAGGTTTTGAAGGTGAACTTCCAAAGAAGAAAGAGTATTTCAAGTCAAAATCTTACAAGATGGGTACAGATTTCGGGGTTGAAGAACTTGATAAGCAGATTCAGAACAATCTCGGAAAAGATGCAGTTCAGGTTTCCCCTGTAAAAGAAGAAGATGCAGAACCAGTGATGAAGCATCACACAGCAAAGAAGGAAGAACCGAAGCAGAAGACGGAAGAAGAACTGAAGGCTGAAAAAGATAAACAGTTGAAAGCAAGGTTCAATTATCTGGCAGGTATCGACTTTTTCAAAGACCATACGACTTGGGAAACCAAAGACAATTTTGATGAACTGATGAAGGAGTCAGACCGAAGATGGAAGCAGTTCAAGGAATGGTATCCAGATGACTATGAACAGCGCCTGACGGTCGGTGATATATCGGAACCAAAGCAAAAAGAGCCTGAAGCAGTAAAAAGTGAACCCGTACAAGCGGTTATTGAGCCTGTGAAGGTAGAAATCCCTGCTGAAGAACCCGTAAAATCGCATACAGAGCCTGTTCCGACGGTCAAAAAGCCACTTCCACGAAGGAAAACAAAGGAAGAACTGGAAAAAGAACGGATTCAGGAACAGATTGACAGTCTGGTGCAGTACGGTGAACGGATTCAGACCGATGCAGAGAAGCAGGCAATGCAGGAACTGAATGACTGGTATAATAAAAAGTATTGACAACACACATAGTATGCGCATATAATGAGCATAGATATACGCATACTATGCGTATAACTATGCTTGAAAGGAGCATTTGCGGATGAAGACGATTTTGATTTGTAATCAAAAGGGCGGTGTTGGCAAAACACTGATTGCCGATGAACTGGCTTTTGCTTTGGAAAGAGATATGATTCCATACAGTTTCTTTGACTTGGATGAACAGGGGTCTGCTATTCATAAGACAGTAGACAATCCAGATGCAGAAGTTCGTGTTGTTGACACGCCTGGTGCATTGCAGGAGAACCTTGTTGAATGGATAAAGGAAGCAGACTTCATTATCGTTCCGACGATGATGTCAAACAGAGATACAAAACCCCTTGAACGGATGATTCAGATTCTGGCACCGTTTGAGAAGCAGGGAAAACCTGTTTTGTATGTCCTGAACAAATGGAACAGATACAATATAACCCGTGATTTCATCAACTGGTTTCAGGCGAAATATCCAGACCTGCACACAGCAGTTCTGTGTGACACGACTGCTTTTAATCAGGCAGGAGCATACGGGGTTTCGATTATGGAATATCAGTCTTCCAGTCTCGGAGCAAAACAGATTGGTGAGATATATGGAACTGTGAAATTTCATCTGAATATAAGAGAAAGGTGGCGTTCATAATGGCAGTGAAAAATAAGGAAAGCATCTTCAGTGTAGATGCAGTTAAAAGACAAAAAGAGCAGGAACAGATGGAAAAGAAACTCTCAAAAACGAATACAGAAGAAGTTTCTGGGCGTAAAGTGCCTATGAACATCACTTTACCTGTCGAATATAAGGAAAAATTGCAGGCATACGCTAAAGAAAAGCACCTGTCTGCATCCATATTGATTCAGATGTGGATTGATGAACATTGCGTATAATATGCGCATAAATACACGCATACTATACGCATAGAAAGGAAGTATTGATATGGCACGAATTAAAACTGAAAAGACTTCTGCTGTGGCAGACACACACCTGCTTGACCCACAAAATCAGACTTTGGTCAATAATTTGTTAAGTCAAGGATGGGCTTTGGAACAATTGCAAAGTGAAATCCCTGTGAAGAAAAACAGTCCTTACAGGGTCAGGAAGCATCCCTTTGTGGTCTTCCATAGAGCAATTCAAAATCCCTGTTTTCAGGGTGGGGGTCAAGCCCTGATTGGAAAAAAGACCCCTTTTTTTCCAAAAGGCACTTTTCAGGGGTTGCCACAAACCCAGCAAAATCAAGGCGTTTCAGCGACAAACTTGACGGGGTCAAGTTTGTCTATGGGTGAGACCCATAGTCAGGTTCGACCCCAAGGGGCGAACCCTGACGCTGATGATGGGTCTGGTCTTTCGGTGGTCACAGGTCAAGGTGTGGTGTCCGTTCCGCATACTCTGTCTGACATCCAGACAATCCAGAGAATGCGTTCTGACAAGCACAGTTTTACAATCGGATTTGATTCTGAATTTTATTATGATGACAAGGGCAACAGGTACATCCTGTCTTGGCAGTTTGCGTTTATCTCGCCTGACAGACCTGCTGAAGTGCAGGAAATCCTTGTCTTTGCGCAGTCGGAAGCCACGCTTCCGTTCTCTCTGATACTGAACTACATCATTGAAAAGTTTGGTATCTATCACAGTTTGAGCAGACAGCCTGACGGAAATGAAGGTTTTTCATACTTCAGAACTCACAGGTGGCTTGTTCCTGTGCGCAACAAAAACGGTCAGGTGAAACCGAAGTATTTCACCAGTTTTGAAGAAGCAAAGAAGCAGTGCTGTGATGCAGAGATTCAAAGAGAACTTTCACAAATCACAAAATGGATGAAAGCAGACACCCTTGTCGCTGAAACCCCCGCAGGTCGTGAAGTTTACTATGAACCACAGTGCAAGGGGTTCCCGATTGGGTATCTGAATGTATATACAGAAGCCGACAAACACGCAATTCCTGTCACTCTGGTCTGTCATACAGGCTCCGCAGATGTGACAACGCTGAATTATGAAAGTCAGTATGAAAAGGATATGATGCTCCGACTTTCACAGATTCAGGGTGGTCTGATGACTTTGAAGTCCTACTATATGCACAACCCTGTTCTCTCAAATCATAAGTATTTCTATCCGATTGATTTGAGCGTTCGTGACACAATGGGTTTTGCTCCTGCAAAGAAGAAAAAGTTGTCAGACTTGGGTAAGGTTATCGGTGTTCCAAAACTGGAAGTTCCACTTCCATTTTCAAAAAACGATATGCTGACATATATGCTCGGTGATACTGTCGGATTCAGTGAGTATGCTATCAATGACAGTGTTATCGCCCTGCTTTACAGTTCAGAACTGTGGGGTGATAACAAGGAAATGCCTATCACTGTTTCATCTGCAAGCGGAAAAGCAGCAGTGCCAGTTATCAAAGAATATTTCGGGTTGGATAAGAACGACACGGAAGGATTCAATCAGCAGTACAGGGGTCTGAAGACAGTGAAAAAGGGTCTTATCCCTAACCCGAAGAACTTCGGATTCTTACAGAACACTGCTCTTGAACCGCTTGATTCCGACTGCGAACTGTTTCAGCTGTTTGCAAAGAACTCTTACAAGGGCGGATATAATGGGTCTTCCCGTATAGGGTATTATCCTGAACAGACCTATGATTTCGACCTTGAAAACGCATATCCGACCTGTATGTCACTGATTCCTGATGTGGACTGGTCAAACTGTATCGCATCTGAAGTCACAGATAAGAAACTGACAAGGATGATGATTCCTGACCCGTTCGCTCCGATTATCGGATATGTAGACTTCAGATTTCCTGATGATGTCAAATATCCGTGTCTGCCCGTCACAGTGAACGGAAGTATGATTTTCCCGAAGACGAATGAAGGGTATGGAAGCATCTACGCATCAGCACCTGAACTGTATCTTGCTTTGATGCTCGGTGCAGATGTCACAGTCAGAAGATTGTTCATTGCGAACCCGAAGTTTTTACCTGACGGGTCCGTTTCACACAGTCTTTTTGCTGTGGTCAAGCAGTTCGTCACAGACAGAGACCTTGCAAAACGAGGG
>Ga0255343_1004031_pt1 | contig 14904 bp, 11 predicted proteins | sample wastewater_treat_4_FD_192413 | JGI IMG/M metagenome (GOLD analysis project Ga0255343, IMG submission 192413) | Wastewater microbial communities from Lulu Island WWTP, Vancouver, Canada - plant16 | ecosystem: Engineered > WWTP > Wastewater > Unclassified | place: Canada: Vancouver, British... | reverse complement strand
CTATTGGCGTAAATCAATGGTTTTATTTCACCAGATGAACAGGTATTCATTACAGAAGACAAACTAACCGTATCTGACTTTGCGTCAGGAGAATTATTGGTGTCTTCGATGTAAAATTTGTAATCAACAGTATTGCCAGTGTAGGAAGGAATAGTAAGCAAAGTTGACATTTCATCAGCCACATTGGTGCCTGCATTTACAAAAGTTGATTGTGTTACTACGTTATCAGAATTGTCAAGAATATACAATTCAAAATTTGCCGAAATGGTGTTGATATATAAAAATACAAAACACAATAACAACAAGCATCTTGCACAGATACTGGAAATATGTTGGTGTAACTGTTTCATAGCTGTTTCAATATTAAGGTTTTTCCTTCTTAAGAGAGACTACAAATATATAAATAATTAACTGAATTTTTTCATATATTTGTATGTTTAACGTGATTATTTAACAAAAAAAATAGCGAAACGTAACATTTTCGCTATTTTGATAACTAATTATTTCAAACTTTGATTATTCCAGTTCCTTAAAAAAAGACTCAACATGTCTTTTTTTCTTTTCATCGTACATCTCTTCGATAGGAATCATTATACATACCTCTATCAAATTGCCAAAATCATGGTAAACGGCAAAACCAAACGATCGCATCGCTGGCGACAAGCTCATATACGCATTTACCAACGGAGGAATGCTTGTGCCTAAATCTTTTACTTCTTTCTTTAAAATTTTATAATCCTCATCATAATCATTGTTAACAAATACATGGTTGATTTGTTCCTCAGAAAGAGCAATATGAAACGGATCAATTGGATACACTAGTTTATCGACATCTGAAAAGAATTTTGTGATAAACCCAAAAACCAAATCACGTGCTTGTGCATTGTAATGCGGATACACAGTAACCTTGCCAAAGAAATACTTAGTATCGGGCACGGAAACAATTAAAGCCCCGATTCCATCCCACAAATTATCCAACGCAAACAAGCTTTTTGCACCCATTTTGCTCGATTGGTAATCTGGCTGCACAAACGAACGACCCAGTTCGATAGTATAGGGCAAATACTCTTTGATAAATTGAGGTGAAAAATGGTACATTTCGGAGGTAACCAAATTGGGTTGACCATCTTCTTTTAAAAACACTTGAGAACCATGTATAAAACGATAACCACCTATAATTTCTTCTGCGTCTGGATCCCACACAAACAATTGCTTATAGGGTTGATCCATAAAATCATAATCATCCAAATCATAAGCCTCTCCACTACCTCCACCAGCTGTACGAAACGACAACTCACGCAAACGACCTATCTCCATCATGCAATTTGGAGCCTCTTTTGCCGTTATTAAATAAACCTCGTTATTCCCTTTGTTGGTTTTTCTCAACAATCTCTCGGAGGTTAATTCGGCTTTTAGTAAAGCTCTGTCTATTGGCTTTATAATATCTTCCACAGTTTTGGTTATTTTTTTAAATTATACACTATTTTTTTTACATATTGTGCCCACTTATGAGGTGTTTTTGCATCATCAAACACATTCCATTGAATAGGTTTACCTATAACAATTTTCAACTCTTTATTTCTCTGGCGAAACATTTCATGTGGCAACAATAGCATTTCTATATTAAGGGTTATTTTCAATTTTTTACGCACACGTGCTACCCAATAAAACAAAGCTGAATTACGTGCTCCTATATATATAGGTACTATGTTACGTTTATACTCTACTGCTTTTACAATAAAATTTTTTTTCCACTCAGGGTCTTCTATTTTTCCTTTCGATTTACGCGAAACCATTCCTGACGGAAACATCATCATTTGCTTAGATGACATATATGCCACATGTAAGGCTTCTGCCAAATTTTTTGCCTGCCCTCCCACCTTATTAACCGGGATAAACAAATCTTGTACATTTTTTAAATACATCAACAAATCATTGGCTGGGATAATTATCCCCTCAGGATAATGCTTACCTACCTCATACGCAACTGCTACGCCATCTATACCACCTAATGGATGATTGGACACAAACACACAAGGCGTACCCGATAGAGGCAAATTATCGACTCCTGAAACTAAAACACGCACATTGAGATACTCTATTAATGCCTGAAAAAAGTCCAAATTTTTTTTATCCTTAGCTAAAGTTAAAAAATGATTTATTTCCTTCACATGCAATAACTTAGACAACAAATAAACCAACATTGAAGAAGGCTTCTTCCCCCCAGTCTTTCCTTTTAATATTGATGCAATATCTATTTGCACTGGCTGACTCATGTCCAACATACTACCCATTCTCATTATAATGCCGACAAATATACATTTTTTTTTCCACGCAAAGATTGAATACACAATTTTTTTATAAGAATCTATAAAATAAAGCCTGTTAATAACTTTGTGGGGAATTGTGTCGTAAAAAGTTGCAAAATGTCGTAAAAAGTATTAATTTTACACTTCAAGAAGAGCAAGATATGACATCATTAATTGGAAATATAGAAGCAAAAGTTGACGCAAAAGGCAGAGCCTTTGTTCCAGCCCAATTCAGAAGACAATTGCAAGATGAAACCAAATTCATTTTACGCAAAGGATTGTTTCATGATTGCTTGGTATTGTATACAGAACAAGCTTGGAATGATATTATTACTGTGTTGCGAAACAACTTAAGCAGATGGAACAGACGTGAAGAGCAAATATTTCGACAGTTTGTAGCCGAAGCCGATCGCATTGAATTAGAAGAAAACGGGCGAATGCTTATTCCAAAACGGTATATTGATGCCTTACAAATTGACAAAGATATTCGTTTTGTTGGAGCAGATACCGTCATTGAAATTTGGCCTATTAATAAAGTTGAAAATACCTTTATTGATGCGGATAATTTTGCACTTGAAATAGAAAATTTGATGAATATTGGCAAATCTACGAAAGATTAAGAAATTGCGAAGACACAATATTTCGCACATATATATACAATAATCGCAAATATATAATAATGGTTAACAAATAAAAAAAACGAAAATATAGAATGACAACGTATCACACTCCCGTTCTTTTAAAAGAAAGTATTGAAGGTCTACTCACTAACAAATCGGGGGTATATGTTGATTTAACGTTTGGTGGAGGTGGTCATTCTCGTTTTTTACTCAGTCAACTACATAGCGATGCAAAAGTATTTGGATTTGACCAAGATAAGGATGCAGAAATGAATGCAGTAAATGATAGCCGATTTACGTTTGTACAAAGCAACTTTTGCTACTTAGAAAATTTTATGCAATACTATGGGATTAACGAAGTGGACGGAATATTAGCTGATTTAGGGGTATCTTCTCATCATTTTGATGATGCAGAACGCGGTTTTTCATTCCGTTTTGATGGAATATTAGATATGCGCATGAATCAAGCTGCAAAACTTACAGCAAAAGAAATTTTAAACACATACACAGAACAACAACTTGCGGATATATTCTTTTATTATGGAGAATTACCTCTGGCAAGAAAAATAGCGAGAAAAATAGTAGAGCAACGAAAAAACGAACAATTTGAAACCATTTTTGGATTTGTCGGCATAATACAACCTTTGATAGGAAAAGAAAAGGAAAAAAAACAATTGGCACAAGTATTTCAGGCATTACGAATAGCCGTTAACAACGAAATGGATGCATTAAAAAAAATGTTACTGAGTAGTGCAAAAGTTTTAAAGAAAGAAGGTCGTTTCGTTTGCATTACCTATCATTCATTAGAAGATCGATTGGTGAAAAATTATTTAAAAACAGGCAATATGGAAGGGAATATAAACAAAGACTTTTTTGGGAATATCCAAACGCCATTTAGCCTGATAAACAACAAAGTAATTATTCCAACGACCGAAGAAATAGCAAGCAATTCACGAGCAAGAAGTGCAAAACTACGCATAGCAAGCAAAAAATAGCAGTATGGCAAAAATAAAAACATTAAAAAAGAAAATAAAGGAAAGCGAAGAATTTAACGATTTAACAAAAACTTCGGTTAAAGATATTTTTGATGGAAATGTATTTTCCAAAAGCTATTTTTTAAAACAAATTAAATTAATTGTATTGGTTAGTTTTTTTATATTTTTTTATATGGATAATCGTATGGAATGTGAAAAACAAATTGCAACTATCAATGATTTAAATCAACAATTAACTGATGTAAAATATACATCAATGGTAGTAGAAGCTGATTTGCTTAGTATAAGTAGAAGAACACAAATAGAAGCATTATTACACCAACATGCTATTGAGTTAAAAGAACTAAGTATTCCACCGTATAAATTAACAACAAAATAACACAATGAAAGCGGTTTTGTTTATATTACTTGCAATTGCAGTAGTTGCTATCATTAGCTTGCTGGTGTTATTGTTTATACGTAAATATACGGTAAAAAAAGAGATTATGCTTCGTTTTGCAATTATCTACATTTTTATTCTAATTGCATTTGGAGGAGTTATATTTAGAATTGTTCATCTACAATATGTGGAAGGAGAAAAATTACGGGCACTAACAGCTAGCCAACAATCTGCATTGCGACCAATTAAGCCAAACAGAGGTAATATTTTAGCGAGTGATGGACGCCTTTTAGCGAGCTCAATTCCTACGTATTATTTGTATATGGATTTAATGGCTGATGCTTTGGTGCAAAAAAGCACAAAGAATGAAGCAGAATTTAAACAAGACGTTAGACGTTTATCAGTAGCATTAGCAAAAAAATTTAAAGATAAAACAGCATGGGAATATGAGAAACAATTTTTAAACACTTTTTACGACAAAACAAACAAACGTAAAAGAGAATATCTGTTGTATCCTAAACCCATATCATATATTGATTTAGCTGAAGTAAAAACGTTCCCAATTTTGCAAAAAGGAAGATATGGTGGAGGTTTTTATACAAAAAAACGAGTAACCCGCATCAAACCTTTTGGAGAACTAGCCTCACGTACTATTGGAGACATCTATGGGGAAGAAGAAAAAGGAGGTAGTAGTGGCTTAGAGAAACAATACAACAAACTTTTGCAAGGTGAAGAAGGATTCTACTATCGCAGAAAAATGGCTGGAAAATTTGTTGATATTGTGGTGAAAGATGCTGTGAATGGGTATGACGTTGTAAGCACTATTGACTTAGACATTCAAGACATTGTTGATAGCGAACTAAGAAAGAAATTGATTGAAATTGATGCACAATCGGCTACTGCTATTGTAATGGAAGTGCAAACAGGTCAAATAAAAGCAATTAGCAATTTAACTCGGAGAGAAGAAGGTGTTTATCTTGAAACCACCAATATTGCACTCGCAGACGAAGTAGAGCCTGGTTCTACCTTTAAAACAATGTCATTGATGATAGCACTAGAAGATGGCGTGGTAGATACTACTGTTACTGTAAATACAGGCAATGGATTAAAACAATTTGGGAAAAGAACCATGCGAGACTGGAATGCCAACAAAGGGGGATTTGGTGTAATGAGTATGCCAAAAATATTGTATCAATCATCTAATGTAGGGACATCCAGCATTATATACGATCATTATGCCCATAATCCACAACGCTTTATTGATTTACTAAAACGCACCAAAATACATCAGGCAGGAGATTTAGGAATACCTGGACACGGACACGTAAAGATTAAAGACCCAAGCATGAAAACATGGTACAACACAACTCTGCCTTGGATGTCAATAGGATACGAAATTCAATTACCTCCAATTTATACACTTATGTACTATAATGCATTTGCAAATAATGGACAAATGATGAAACCTTATTTCACTAAAGAAATCAGGCAACATGGCGTTACGGTGGAGCAATTTGACCCAATCGTTATCAATCCAAAGATTTGTTCGGATGCAACATTAGGCAAAATACAATCCATGCTAGAAGGTGTGGTAACACAGGGAACTGGCAAAAGTATTCGGTCAAAATTATTTTCTATTGCAGGAAAAACGGGTACAGCCCAAATTGCTATTGATGGCAAATACAAAGATGCTAGTGGAAAAGCAAGACACCAAGTATCTTTTTGTGGATATTTCCCTGCAAATAAACCAATGTATTCAATGATTGTATACATAAAAAATCCAATGGGGGCTCCTGCTTCTGCTGGAGGAATGAGCGGTGCAGTGTTCAAAAATGTAGCAGAAAAAGTATACACAATGAAACTAGGAGATATACCTTCTTGGGCTCATTCGGAAGTAACGGATTCTTTAGCAATCATAAAAAAAGGATACGTACCACACATTAATGAAGTACTTAAAACCATGGCAAAGCCAATTAAAATGGCAGATAAAACTATGCAATGGGGAGAATACATTGTGAATGACTCTACACAAATAGCCTCGTTTAATCCTTTTGTTACGAGGAAACACACTATGCCAAATACTATTGGTATGAGTGCTAAAGATGCTGTGTATATAGTAGAAAAAATGGGACTAAAAGTAACAATTATTGGTTTTGGAAAAGTAGTAGAGCAAACAATACCAGAAAACGAACACATCGTACAAGGTATGCCCGTAACACTTACATTAAACTAAAAATGAGAAAATGAAAACGCTTGACGAATTAGTAAAAAACATAGCAGTTATTAGACGTTTGCACTACACTTCTGATAGACAAATAAATGGATTGTGTTTCGATTCGAGACAAGTTCAACAAGGATACCTGTTTTTTGCTACGAAAGGGTCAGCTGTAGATGGGCATCAATACATTGCAGATGCTATTGAATTAGGAGCCACAGCTATTGTTTGCGAACAACTACCAACATCCATTCATAGCGATATTGCATACTTACAAGTTGCTGATAGTGCTGTAACTATGGGCAATATGGCAGCTAATTGGTATGATAATCCTTCACAAAAACTAACTCTTGTAGGTGTAACAGGTACCAATGGAAAAACAACTATAGCCACTTTGCTATATAATCTATTTGAACAATTAGGCTATGTTTCTGGATTACTTTCTACAGTATGTAATTATGTTCACAAAGAGCAAATACCAAGTACACACACCACGCCCGATGCTCTTAGCATACAAGCTTTATTACATAGAATGGTTATAGCAGGATGTTCGTATGCATTTATGGAAGTAAGTTCGCACGCTAGCGATCAAAAACGCACTGCTGGATTACATTTTGCAGGAGGTATTTTTACAAATCTTACACGCGACCATATCGATTATCATCAAACAATGGAAGCCTATTTAAAAGCCAAAAAAACATTTTTTGACTTGTTGCCAAAAACGGCTTTTGCACTTACAAATACTGATGATAAAAATGGATTGGTCATGTTGCAAAATACTGCTGCAAACAAATACACCTATTCAACCCAAACATTAGCTGACTTTAAAGGAAAAATCATTGAGCTAAGCTTTGAGGGCATGTTACTTTCTATCAATAACAAAGAGCTATCAGTAGCATTTGTAGGCAAATTTAATGTTTCAAATTTACTAGCTGTATACGGAACAGCAGTATTACTTGGCATACACCCCGACGAAGCTCTCATCGCTTTGAGTACACTAAAACCTGTAAGCGGTCGTTTTGAAACGCTACAATCTCCTACTGGATTTACAGCTATTGTAGATTATGCACACACACCTGATGCATTGAACAACGTATTAGAAACAATCAATGATATCCGATCAGAAGGAATCGCTGAAAATATGGGAAAACTATACACAGTTGTTGGTTGTGGTGGTAATAGAGATAAAGGTAAAAGACCCATAATGGCAAAAGAAGCAGTAAAGGCAAGCAACATGGCAATCTTTACTTCAGATAACCCTCGCAATGAAAACCCCAAGGATATTCTGAATGATATGGTAGCAGGAATAAATGAAGAAGAAAAAAAATCAACACTAGTAATTGAAGATAGGTATCAAGCCATAAAAACAGCCTGTATGTTAGCTCAACGTGGAGATATTATTCTGGTGGCAGGAAAAGGACACGAAACGTATCAAGAAATAGCAGGCGTAAAACATCATTTTGACGACAAAGAGGTATTAGCGGAACTATTTGCTCAACTATAAAACAAAGTAGCGTATGTTGTACTATTTATTTAGATTTTTAGAAGAAAACTTTAACTTACCTGGTGCAGGTTTGTTTAGTTATGTATCATTCCGTGCAGGCATGGCACTCATTTTCTCGCTCTTTATTTCGATGGTTATCGGAAAAAATATCATCAACTATTTGCGTAAAAAACAAATAGGAGAATCCATTCGTGATTTAGGGCTTGATGGACAAATGAGCAAAAAAGGAACACCCACTATGGGAGGGATTATTATCATTATAGCCATCTTGGTTCCTAGTTTATTGTTTGGTCGCATACGTAATATATATTTACTTTTGATGATAGCAACTACAGTATGGTTGGGAGTTATCGGTTTTCTCGACGACTATATTAAAGTGTTCAGAAAACACAAAGAGGGATTAAACGGAAAATTCAAAATTGTTGGGCAAATTGGCATTGGACTATTAGTGGGTATGACCATGTTTTTAAGTCCTGAAGTAGTAATGATAGAAAATACCAATCACGTTAAAGTACAACATATAGAAACAACCGAATTAGACTCAAAAAGCATAGCTGTAAAATCGACACAAACCACTATTCCATTTATCAAAAATACAAACTTTGATTATGCTGATTTTTTACCATTCTTAAAAGAACACACACAAACAGGAGCATGGATTTTATTTATTATAATTACTATATTTATTGTAACAGCAGTGTCAAATGGAGCAAACCTAACGGATGGATTAGATGGACTTGCTGCTGGTTCGTCTAGTATCATTGGTATTACACTGGGCGTATTAGCATATGTATCTAGCCATGTGGGGTTTGCTGGGTATTTTGACATCATGTTTGTGCCTGGAAGCGAGGAATTAGTAGTATTTGCAAGTGCTTTTGTGGGAGCCACAGTTGGTTTTTTGTGGTACAACTCCTACCCTGCTCAGGTATTTATGGGCGACACAGGAAGTTTAACAATTGGAGGCATTATTGGCGTGTTTGCGATACTCATACATAAAGAATTTTTACTACCAATCTTATGTGGCATTTTCTTAATAGAAAACCTGTCGGTAATGATGCAAGTATCGTACTTTAAATATACAAAAAAGAAATATGGAGAAGGGAGACGCATATTTTTAATGTCCCCTTTACATCATCATTATCAGAAAAAAGGCATTCCTGAAGCTAAAATTGTAACTCGTTTTTGGATTATTGGTATTGCACTGGCAATATTTACACTTATAACACTTAAAATTCGCTAAATATGAAAAAGATAGTGATACTTGGTGGAGGAGAAAGCGGAGTAGGTGCTGCTGTATTAGCAAAAAAACAAGGCTTTGATGTATTTGTTTCAGACGCTTCTGGTATCAAACAAAAGTATCGAGAAGTATTACAAAAATATGCTATCAGATGGGAAGAAGGAACACATACATACTCAGAAATAATGGATGCTACAGAGGTGATTAAAAGCCCTGGTATACCAGACAAAGCCCCTCTCATTAAAGAAATAAAAGCTAGACACATACCCATTATTTCGGAGATAGAGTTTGCTGGTCGTTATACAAAAGCTAAAACCATTTGTATCACAGGAAGCAATGGAAAAACTACCACCACAATGCTAACCTATCACATTTTGCAACAAGCAGGATTGAATGTGGGACTAGCAGGCAACGTGGGTAAAAGCTTTGCACTACAAGTAGCAGAAAATCAGTTTGATTATTATGTAATTGAACTAAGCAGTTTTCAACTCGACAATATGTATACTTTCAGAGCCGACGTAGCTGTATTGTTAAACATTACACCCGATCATTTGGACAGGTATGACTACAATTTTCAAAACTATGTGAATGCTAAAATGCGTATTACACAAAATCAAACAGAAAACGATGTATTTATCTATTGGCAAGATGATCCATCTATTAACCAAGAACTAACGAAACATACTATAAAAGCAAAACTATATCCATTTTCTATGAAAAAGAAAGATAACACCAAATCATTTGTTGACAAAAATAACCTTATAATCAATACAGAAGAAACCGATATGAGCATCAACATCGACAACTTGGCAATCAAAGGCACTCACAATGTGTACAATTCAATGGCAGCGGCACTATCTGCTAGCGTAATGAACATTAAAAAAGAGCAGATAAGAAACTCTTTGGCAGATTTTGAAGGAGTTGAACATCGTCTAGAACCTGTAGCAAAGGTACGAAATGTCATGTTTATTAACGATTCAAAAGCCACCAATGTTAACTCGTGTTGGTACGCACTTGAAAGTATGAAAACACCAGTGGTATTAATTTTAGGTGGTACAGACAAAGGCAATGACTATAACGAAATAAAAAGCTTGGTAGAGCAAAAAGTACACACCCTAGTTTTTTTAGGTATTGACAATAGTAAATTGGAAGCGTTTTTTGGGAAACTAAATAAAAAAATAATTAGCACCAGTTCGATGGATGATGCTGTAAAAGCTGCTTATTTAGCAGCCAACAAAGGAGATTCTGTTTTATTATCACCCTGCTGTGCCAGTTTTGATTTATTTACTAACTACGAAGATAGAGGAACACAATTTAAAAACTGTGTTAAAAATTTATAACAATTTGATGTAAGAATAATTATGGGCGAACTATTTAAAAAAGTATTTAAAGGAGATTTTATCTTATGGATTACCATAGGACTTCTCCTTTTGGTTTCGTCTATCGAAATGTTTAGTGCTATCAGTCAAGAGGCTTTTAGACGCAGTAATCATCTTGCTCCATTTTTTAGCCATATTCAAATGCTCGGATTAGGCTTAATAGCCATGATTATTGTACATCGTTTTCCGTATCGCTATATCAGAGGACTAAACTATTTGATACTCCCCATTGCATTAGTTTTGCTAGTATTATTACCATTTATAGGAGTAGAAGCAAATAATGCAATACGTGCAATTAAAGTATTAGGATTTGAGTTTCAGCCACTAGAATTAGCAAAATTCAGTACCATTGTATTTATCAGTGATATGCTTGCAAGAAATCAAAAAGAAGGTCAAACTGCCGATAAAGCTTTTTGGCCCATCATTTCAGTTTTAGGCATATTCTGTTTGTTAATTGCCCCACAAAACCTTTCTACAGCCGTAATGTTATTCGGAGTAGGTATTCTATTAATGATGATAGGTAGAATTTCCTTTGCCAAATTAGGTATTACTATTGGAGTGTTGGCAGCCTTATTACTTTCTCTTTATGTTATTTCACATTACTTTCAGCCACAATTCTTAGGTCGTTTAAATACGTGGGTAGGTCGTATAGACGATTTTGTTAGCGAAATAAATGAACCTTCTGCGGACAAGACATATGTTATCACGGATGATAACATGCAAATCATGCACTCTAAAATTGCAATTGCACACGGGATGACACCTGCAGGTCCGGGAAATAGTACACAAAGAGATTTTCTACCATTGGCTTTCTCTGATTTTATTTATGCTATTGTGATAGAAGAATATGGTTTAGCTGGAGGGATATTTATTATGCTTCTGTACCTAATAATCTTATTCCGATCTGGAAGAATTGCTACCCAATGCGACAAAGCCTACCCTACATTTATGGTTGTAGGGCTATCTTTATTGATTGTAATTCAAGCTTTTATAAGCATGGCTGTGGCGTCTCATTTAGGTCCAGTTACTGGACAACCACTACCGCTCATTAGTCGAGGTGGTACATCTATTATTATGACTAGTGTGTATTTAGGTATCATATTAAATATTAGTCAATATATCAAAAAAGAAGAAAAAGTATCCAACAATACTACGAATGCTCCTGCTGACGAAGCACAAAATGAAGTTGTGTCAGACAGTGAAGATACGGCTGAAACAGCATCAGACACAGAAACAAGACAAACCGATATTAAATAGCATACATCTATGAAAGAACACGTACGTATCATTATTAGTGGAGGAGGAACAGGAGGACACATTTTTCCTGCCATTTCTATTGCCAATAGCCTAAAAGAAGTATTGCCAGAAGCAGACATCCTATTTGTAGGTGCTGAGAATAAAATGGAAATGGAGAAAGTTCCTGCAGCTGGATATCCTATTGTTGGGTTACCAGTAAGCGGATTTGACCGTTCGAATATGAAACGTAATATAGCATTTTTTCCCAATTTGATTAAAAGTTTATATAAAGCAAAAAAAACAATCAAATCGTTTAACCCCGACATTGTAGTTGGTGTAGGGGGTTATGCTAGTGGACCTACATTGTATATGGCAAATAAATTAGGTATTCCAACAGTTATTCAAGAGCAAAACTCGTATGCAGGAGTTACCAATAAATTGCTTGCCAAAAAAGCTTCACGCATATGTGTAGCTTATGATAATATGCATCGATTTTTTCCATCAGATAGAATTACACTTACAGGAAATCCTGTACGTCAACAATTATTAGAAAATAGTCAAAACAAAGAAGAAGCGTATTGCGAGTTTGGCTTTCTCCCTACTAAAAAAACCCTTCTCATTGTGGGTGGTAGCTTGGGAGCTCGCACTATAAACCAAAGCGTATTGCAACATATTAATCAGCTAGCAGATACTGGCATACAAGTTATATGGCAAACAGGGAAGTATTATTTCAATAGTATAAAACAACAGACAAGCCATATTGATTCAAAAAGCATCGTTATTACTGATTTTGTGGCTCGTATGGACTTGGCTTATAGTATAGCCGACTTGGTTATTTCGCGTGCAGGAGCAAGCTCTATATCAGAATTAAGTATGCTACAAAAACCATGTATCTTGGTGCCATCGCCCAATGTTTCTGAAGATCATCAAACAAAAAATGCAATGGCGTTGGTCGAAAAACAAGCTGCTGTTATGATAAGCGACCAAGAAGCACCAGAGTTTCTTATTTCAACAGCACTAACACTCATTAGCAACGATACCAAACTGACATATCTTAGCAAAAATATTGAACATTTTGCTAAACCAGAAGCAGCTAATCACATTGCTAAAGAAATCTTAAAAATAATTGGTATTGATGTATCACATAACATACAAAAAAAGGGAAAATCAACGACTAAAAAAATAAAATCGTGCCAACAAAATTATTATTTTTTAGGTATTGGGGGTATTGGTATGAGTGCTTTAGCTCGCTATTTCAAACAACTTGGGCATCAGGTAGGAGGGTACGATGCTACTGAAAATACACTTACACAAAAATTAGAGTCAGAAGGGATGGAAATTCATTACAACGATAGTGTAAATACCATTCCTGTGAAATATATGGATAAGGAAAATACGACTATCGTATATACACCTGCAATTCCACACGACATGAGCGAACGAGTTTTCTTTGAAAAAGCTGGTTTCACAATGCTAAAAAGAGCAGAAATATTAGGTGAAATTACACGTTCAAAAAAAGCCTTATGTGTAGCTGGAACACACGGAAAAACGACTACTTCAACTATCCTTGCCCATATTCTCACACAATCAAGCCTCGGAACCAATGCTTTTTTAGGAGGTATTTCAAAAAATTACAGCACAAATTTATTGGTGAATGCCTCATCAGATATTGTAGTAGTGGAAGCAGATGAGTATGACAGATCATTCCATCAGTTATCTCCACATATGGCTATTATTACAGCCACCGATAATGACCATTTAGATATATATCAAGATAGAGAAAACCTACTATCTAGTTTTCAACACTTTACATCACTTATACAAGAAAATGGATGCTTGTTGCTTAAAAAAGGTATTGAGTTAGTGCCTAGCACAAAGAATTCGGTAAAGATATACACCTATTCAGCAAATGAAGTAGCAGATTTTTATGCTACAAACATTCTAATTGAAAATGAGAAAATTCTTTTTGATTACGTTACGCCTACTTTTACAATAGAAAAAATCAAACTAGGAGTTCCTATTTTAATCAACGTAGAAAATGCAGTAGCTGCTATGACCATAGCATATCTAAACGGTGTTACTAAAGAAGAATTACAACATGCTATTGAAACATTTAAAGGAATAGAAAGACGCTTTGATTTTCAATTACAAACAGAAAATGTACGTTTTATTGACGATTATGCCCATCATCCCGAAGAATTAAAAGCCTCTATACAATCAATACGTAAACTGTATCCAAATAAGTCAATTTGTGGTATTTTTCAACCGCATTTGTATACCAGAACACGTGATTTTGCAACTGAATTTGCGAATAGCCTTTCGCTCCTTGACAGTGTTATTTTATTGGATATTTATCCTGCTCGTGAGCTACCTATCAAAGGAGTAAGTTCAAAAATGATATTCAAACACATACAATGCAAAAATAAGTCAATTTGTAGCAAAGAAGATTTGCTAGAGGAGATAAAAAAGTATAATTTTGACGTCTTAATTACATTGGGAGCTGGAGATATAGATAAAATGGTGCCACTAATTACTCAACAACTTAAAAAACAGCTTTAATTGATATAAAAATGATTAAAAAGATTGCTCTTATAGTAGTTTCGGTAGTGTTTCTGTCGTATTTAATTTACGCAGCAATCTCCTTTACCCATACACCACAAGAGCAAGTGTGTAGTACAATACATATTTTCAAAATTGATAGTGTTGATTATAATTTTATTAAACGCAAAGAAATTGAAAAACAATTAACAGATAACAATATATATCCGATAGGACGAAAAATTGATTTCGCATTTACACATGCTATTGAAGAAAAAATCAAAGAGATGAACTATGTAAAACGGGTAGAGTGTTATCGAACCAATCATGGAGATGTGGTCATACGCATATGGCAACGCCAACCTGTTGTTCGTATTATTACACCATTCTATTCTTATTACATTGATCAAGACAGAAAAAAGATGCCAATATCTAAAGATTTCACGGTTATATTGCCTATCGTATCTGGTAATGTAACAGAAAGTTTTGCCA
>Ga0255343_1004026_pt1 | contig 14914 bp, 9 predicted proteins | sample wastewater_treat_4_FD_192413 | JGI IMG/M metagenome (GOLD analysis project Ga0255343, IMG submission 192413) | Wastewater microbial communities from Lulu Island WWTP, Vancouver, Canada - plant16 | ecosystem: Engineered > WWTP > Wastewater > Unclassified | place: Canada: Vancouver, British... | reverse complement strand
AGGACGGCTCCAACAACGGCATCGGCATCCGCGCGCCGTTGGAGGGGGATGCCGCGTATCTGGGCATGGAAATTCAGATTTTGGAGGATGCGGCGGCGGATCGGGGCAAATGGGGCAAGCTCCGCGCCGAGCAATATCACGGTTCGATTTACGATTTGGTGGCCGCGAAACGCGGGGCGTTGAAACCGGCGGGCGAATGGAACACCGAGGAGATCATTGCCCAGGGCCGGTCCATCAAGGTCATCGTCAACGGCCAAACCATCGTGGACGCGAATCTCAACGACGTGACGGACCCGGAGAAAATCCGAAAGCATCCCGGCATCTTTCGGGAGCGGGGCCACATCGGATTTCTTGGCCACGGCGACTACTTGGAATTCCGCAACATCCGCATCAAGGAACTGCCGCGGACGGAGCGCGACAACACCGCGCCGACCGGCTTTACGGCCTTGTTCGATGGCCGGACACTCAACGGCTGGAAAGGGCTGGTTGAGAATCCCAAGAAACGCGCGGCCATGTCGAAGGAGGCGCTCGCGGCGGCCCAGACCCAGGCCGACGCCCTGATGCGCGAACATTGGCAGATTGAAGACGGCGCGCTGGTGTATCGGGGCAAGGGCTTCGACAACCTGTGTACGGTGAAGGATTATGCAAATTTTGAGCTGGTCTGCGATTGGAAGATCGAACCCAAGAGCGACAGCGGGCTGTATTTGCGCGGCTCGCCGCAGGTGCAGATCTGGGATCCGTTCACCCCGCCGTTGTCCGGGGGGCGTGAAGTCGGCTCGGGCGGCCTCTACAACAATCAGAAACACCCGGCCAAACCGCTGCAGGTGGCGGACAAACCCATCGGCGAATGGAATCAGTTCCGCATCGTGATGGTGGGCGAGAAACTGCACATTTTCCTGAACGGCGAACTCGTCGTGCGGGATACCACCCTGGAAAACTATTGGGAGCGCGAAAAACCGGTGTATGCCCGCGAGCAGATTGAGTTGCAGGCGCACACCACACCGGTCTGGTTCAAAAACATCTATCTCCGTGAAATCCCCGTTCCTTGATCGTATGAACAAAATGTTTTCCCGTCGTGAATTTCTTCGTCGCGGGGTCCTGGCCGCGGTGGCGGCCGGCACCGCCCCGGCGTTCATCCCCGCCCTCCGCGCGGTGCCGCCTTCCGGAACGCTGTTGCACGCGTCCATCGGCGCCAGCGGCATGGCCGCCAGCGACCTGCAACAGATTGCCCGGCATCCCTTCGTCAAGGTGGTGGCCATCGCCGACGTGGAGATCGCCAAGGCGGAACAATGGAAGGAACGGTTCCCCGAGGCGCGCTTTTACCAGGATTGGCGCCAGTTGCTGGCCAAGGAAAAGGCGCTCGACACGCTGAATGTCTCCACGCCCGACCACATGCACGCGCCCATCGCCATGTCGGCCATGCAGTTGAGCAAATCGGTTTATGTGCAGAAACCGCTGGCGCATGACATCTACGAAACCCGCAAGCTGACCGAGTTTGCGCGGGCGCGGAAGCTCGTCACCCAGATGGGCATTCAAATTCATTCGCTGGAGGAGTATCAACTCGCAGTGCGGCTGGTACGCGATGGCGTCATCGGCAAGATCAAAGCCGTTCACACCTGGAGCAACAAGGATTGGGGGGATCCCAAACCCAAACCCGACCGTCAGGATCCGGTGCCCCCCGGCTTGGACTGGGATGGCTGGCTGGGGGTGGCGGCCGCCCGGCCGTTCATTGGCGAGGGTTACTATCACCCGGGCAACTGGCGGCGGAGCCTGGATTTTGGCACCGGCACGTTCGGTGACATGGGCTGCCACATCTACGACCCGGTGTTCAACGCGCTGGCGTTGACGGCGCCATTGACGGTGCGGTCGGAAGGCGCCGCCCCCAACCCGTGGCACTGGGCCTCCAACGCCGTGATCCATTACACCTTCCCCGGCACGCCCTATACGGACGGGGACACGGTGAAGGTCACCTGGTACGACGGCAATCAAAAGCCGCCGCCGGAGGTTGGCGCGTTGTTGGGCGAGGTCAAACGACCCGGCCAGGGCTCGGTGTTCATCGGCACGAAAGGCATTATGCTCCTGCCGCACGTCGGCAAACCGCGATTGCTGCCGGAGGCGCAATTCGCGGACTTCAAGATGCCGACGGTCGCGAACGGCAATCATTACACGCTGTTCCTGGAAGGCGTGCGCGACAACGGCAAACCCACGGCGAATTTCGATTACTCTGGTCCGCTCACCGAAACGGTCTTGTTGGGAGGCGTGGCCTCGCGGTTCCCGCAAACGACGCTCGCATGGAATTCCGCGCGGTTGCGGTTTACCAACCTGTCGGCCGCCGACAAATTCCTGCGGCGAAAATATCGTCGTGGCTGGGAGGTCAAGGGGTTGTCGTAACCCCGCGGACGGTTTTTGTTGGCAGCCCTTCCACGCCAAAGCCATGGTCCGGCGGATGCATGGATAAGCGCGCCGTTGCGACGGGGTTGCCGGTTAGATCGGACGGGGAGAGCCGTTCAAGCGGCGTGCTTTGATGCGCCCTTTCCCGGGGAGTGATCTGGATGAATTGAATCTGCTTTTTCCATGAGCATCAGACAAAATCGTCGAACGTTTCTACGGCAAACCGCGCTGGGCGTAGCGGGGTTCTGGGTCGCTGGTTGCCGGCCCGCCCGGCGGCGCCTGTCTCCCAACGAGCAACTCAACCTCGGCATCATCGGCGTGGCGCACCAAGGGAACTACGATCTCACCGCCATGACCAGCGAGAACGTCGTTGCCTTGTGCGACGTGGATGAGCATTACCTGGCTGCGGCCAAGGAGAAATTTCCCGCCGCGCAGACGTACACCGATTTCCGTCGGTTGCTTGACCAGCGGGACATTGACGCCGTGGTCATCGCCACGCCGGATCACACGCACGCCGTGGCGGCGGTTGCGGCGTTGCGCAGCGGACGCCATGTCTATTGCGAGAAACCGCTCACCCGCACGGTTTCCGAATGCCGGGCGGTGACCAACGTCGCCCGCCAACAAAAACTCATCACGCAAATCGGCACGCAAATTCATTCCGGCGAAAATTACCGGCGCGTGGCGCAGTTGGTGCAGGAAGGCGCGGTGGGAACGGTGTCCGAGGTACATGTCTGGGTCAACGCCTCGGCGGCGGGCAAGGCGTGGCCCACCGAATCCCCCCCCGTGCCGGCGCATCTGCATTACGATCTCTGGTTGGGCCCCGTGCCGGCGCGGCCGTACAGTCCCGAAATTGTGCCGCGATGGTGGCGGAACTGGTGGGCGTTTGGCGGCGGTGCGCTGGCGGATTTTGGCTGTCACTATATGGATCTCCCGCACTGGGCGCTCGGCTTGCGCGCCCCGACCCGGGTACAGGTGGTGGACGGGCCCCCGGTGCATCCCAACGCCGCGCCGCCGTGGCTGGTGGTGCAATACGAATATCCCGGCGTCCCCACCGCCACCGCCGCGCGCACGACGTCGCCGCTCTCATTGACGTGGTATCACGGAGGACGCAAACCGGCTTGGTTGCCGGCAACAATCGCCCAGCAATGGTCGTCGGGCGTGCTTTTCATCGGCCAGACCGGGCGGTTGCTGGCGGATTACACGCGGCAGGTGATCCTGCGCGAACCGGACTTTGCGGATTACACCGCGCCCCAGCCCGTCGAGAGCGACTACACCGCACACCATCGCGAATGGATTCAGGCGGTCAAAAACAACCGGCCCGCGAGTTGCGATTTCGCTTATTCCGGTCCCCTGACCGAAGCGGCGTTGTTGGGCAATGTGGCTTTTCGCGCGGGCAGCCCGCTCCAATGGGACTCGGCTAGACTCCGCGCGCCCAACTGTCCGGCGGCGGATCTCTTCCTCCAGCACGAATACCGTCGGGGATGGTCCCTGTGATTCGTCACGGGCCGTCCGATCGAGAAGACAGTGCGCCCGGCTTGCGGGGGCGCGCGGCCGTCTCTACATTGCCCGCATGTCTGCAAGAATCCTGTTTATCGTGGCGCTCGCCTCGCTTATGACTGCCTGCTCGACTTCGCACAAGGCCCCCGTCGCGGGTCCTATTAAATCGTTCAAAGACGCCCAGCAACGCGCGGAAAAATTCCGCGCTGTAATCAGTGTGCCGTCTTTCGAAACCACTCCGGACCAGGTTAGACAGGTGGTGCAGCAGACCATCGCCACCGGGAACGCCACCTTGGATGAAATTGGCCGGGGCGCGCCGGGCCGGGTGACATTCGATGACACAGTGCGGGCGTTGGACGACTTGAATCATCTCATCGGCACCACGGCGGGGCGGCTGGCGTTCATCAAGGAAACCAGCCCAAACGCCGCGCTGCGGGACGCGACCACCGAGGCCGTCAAGACTTTGCAGGAATGGGCGGTAGGCACGGAATACCGCGAGGATGTTTATCGCGCGGTCAAGGCTTTTGCCGACACCCAGCCGGCGTTGGTCGGGGAGGATGCGAAGTTGCTGGAGGAAACGCTGCGCGATTACCGGCGCGCCGGACTGGCCCTGCCCAAGGCCGAGCGGGACGAGGTCGAGCAACTCCGCAAGGACCTGGCGCGATTGACCACGGATTTTGACAGCAACATCACCAAGGCCCAAAAAGCGTTGACGTTCACCAAGGCCGAACTGGAGGGCGTGCCGGACAGTTTTCTCGGACAGAAAGGCATCCAGACCGGCGTGGACGCGTACACCATTCTCGTCAACGTGACCTGGCAATACCTGATGATCATGGAGAACGCCCGGAGTGAAGCGGTGCGCCGCCAGGTGGAAACCGAGCGTTGCCTCCTGGCCCGCGAGGCCAACGCGGCGTTGCTCGATCAGATCCTGAACCTGCGCGCCACCATCGCGCGCAAGCTCGGATACGCGCACTGGGCCGATTACCAGATTGAAACCAAGATGGCGCGCACGGGGGCCGCGGCGCTGGCGTTCCTGCGGGAAACCGCGGCGGGGTTGCAGCCCAAATTCGAGGCCGAACAGGCGACGTTGCGCGCACTCAAGGCGCGGGACACCGGCCAGTCCAATCCCCCATGGCACATCTGGGACTGGCGGTATTACGCCAACCAGTTGAAGAAGGAAAAATACAATGTGGACGCCGAACAGTTGCGCGTGTTTTTCCCGTACGACAAGGCGCTCGACGGCATGTTCCGCGTGTATCAACGCATCTTCGAATTGCGGTTTGACCCGATTGATCCGCCGTACCAATGGGTGGAGGGTATTCGCCTGTACGCGGTCAGCGATTCAGTCACGGGCGAGCCGCTCGGCTTGTTTTATTTGGACATGTTCCCGCGGGAGGGGAAATTCAATCACTTCGCCCAGTTCGGCCTCATTGAAGGCAAGCTATTGCCCGATGGTCGTTACCAACGTCCGACCGTGGCCTTGGTGTGCAATTTTCCCCCGCCCGCGCCCGACCGGCCTTCGCTGCTGTCGCATCACGAGGTGGAAACGCTCTTCCACGAGTTTGGCCACGCCATGCATTCCATCTTGACCCGCGCCAAATACAGCCGCTTTGCCGGCACCAGTGTGCCGCGCGATTTCGTTGAGGCACCGTCCCAGATGCTCGAAAACTGGGTGTGGGACAAGCGGGTGTTGGACAGTTTCGCCGCCGATTATCGCGATCCGCAGCGAAAGATTCCGGTGGAAATCCTGGCCCAGCTCAAGGCCGCCAAAAAGGCGACCATCGGCCATTTTTATCGGCGGCAATTTTCGTTCGGCATCCTGGATCTCACCCTGCATACGCGCACCCATTCGTCCGGGACGGAGGATACGCTCCAGCTCGCCAACCAGGTGCTCGGCGAGGTGTTTTATCCCATGCCAGAGAACACCACGTTCGTGACCTATTTCGGTCATTTGATGGGCTACGACGCGGGTTACTACGGTTACGCGTGGGCGGATGTGATTGCGGCGGACATGGCCACGGTATTTGAAAGCGCGCCCGACGGCTATTTCGACATTCCGGCGGGCCGCCGTTTGCGGCGGGAGATTTACGAGCCGGGCGATTCCCGCGATGTGAATATTTCCATTCGCGAGTTTCTCGGTCGCCCGCCGCAGAATGGACCGTTCCTCAAGGAACTGGGGATTGAAGCAGCCCCGGCAGCGGGTGGCGCGTAACGCCTCCGTTTCCGTTCGCGCCACGCATTCTTCCGGCAAACACCATAAAAAAACGGCGGACTGGTGGTCCAGTCCGCCGTTGTTGATATTTCGGAATCGGTCGCGCAGGGATTAGTAATCCATGCCGTCCATGCCGCCGTGTCCGCCCGGCATCGGAGCTTTCTTCTCCTTCTCCGGAATTTCGGTGATCAGACACTCGGTCGTCAGGAGCAGGCCCGCGATGGACGCGGCGTTCTGGAGCGCCGTGCGCGTCACCTTCTTCGGGTCCACGATGCCGGCTTTGACGAGGTCCGTGTATTTGCCGGTGGCCACGTCGTAGCCTTCATTGCCCTTGCGCTTCTTGACTTCCTCGACCACCACCGAGCCTTCGACACCGGCGTTGTCCGCCAGGGCCCGCACGGGGCTTTCGAGGGCGCGCTTGACGATGCCCACGCCGATCGCTTCGTCGTCGTTCGCGGTCTCAACCGCGCCGATCGCGGCCAGGCAGCGCAGGAGCGCCACGCCGCCGCCGGCGACAATGCCTTCCTCCACAGCCGCGCGGGTGGCGTGCAACGCGTCTTCCACGCGCGCTTTCTTTTCCTTCATTTCGGTTTCGGTCGCCGCGCCCACATTGATGACGGCCACGCCGCCGGCGAGCTTCGCCAAGCGTTCCTGCAGCTTCTCCCGGTCGTAATCGCTCGTGGTCTCTTCGATCTGGCGGCGGATTTGGTTCACCCGGCCTTGGATCTCGGAAGACTTCCCGGCGCCTTCCACGATGGTGGTGTTTTCCTTGTCCACCACGATGGTCTTGGCGCGGCCGAGATCGTTCAATTCGATGCTCTCCAGCTTGATGCCGAGGTCTTCGCTAATGAACTTCCCGCCGGTGAGAATGGCGATGTCTTCGCACATAGCCTTGCGGCGGTCGCCGAAGCCCGGCGCCTTCACCGCGCACACATTGATCGTGCCGCGCAGCTTGTTGACCACCAGGGTCGCGAGCGCCTCGCCTTCGACTTCCTCAGCGATGATCAGCAACGGTTTGCCGACCTTGGCCACCTTCTCCAACAGGGGCAGGAGGTCTTTCAGGCTGCTGATCTTCTTTTCAAAGTTCAGGATGTAGGCGTCTTCGAGCTTGGCTTCCATCGCCTCGGCGTTGGTGACGAAATAGGGCGAGAGATAGCCCTTGTCGAACTGCATGCCTTCGACCACTTCGAGCGTCGTGTCAATGGACTTGGCTTCCTCCACCGTGATGGTGCCGTCCTTGCCAACCTTGTCCATCGCGTCGGCGATGATTTCGCCGATGGTGGTGTCCCAGTTGGAGGACACGGTCGCGACCTGCTTGATCTCTTCCTTGTCCTTGACCTTCTTGGTGATCTTGTCGAGCTGGGCCACCGCGGCTTCCACGGCCTTGTTGATGCCGCGTTGAATGCCGATGGGGTTCGCCCCCGAGGTGACGAACTTGAGGCCTTCGCGATAAATGGATTCGGCGAGCACGGTGGCCGTGGTCGTGCCGTCACCCGCGTTGTCGCTCGTCTTGCTGGCGACTTCGCGGACCATCTGGGCGCCCATGTTTTCGTACGGGTCTTCCAGTTCAATTTCCTTGGCGACGGTCACGCCGTCCTTGGTGACAGTGGGGGAGCCGAATTTCTTGTCGAGCACGACGTTGCGGCCCTTGGGCCCGAGCGTGCCGGTGACGGCTTTGGAGAGCTTGCTCACGCCGCGCAGGACGGCCTGCCGGGCGGCTTCATCAAAGAGAAGTTGTTTTGCTGCCATATATTTTGTGTCTAGGTTCGATTGTCAGTGTTCAAAGGGAATCAGTTGAGGATGGCGAGAATGTCGTCCGAGCTGAGCAGCTTGTATTCCTTGCCGTCGAGCTTGATTTCCGTGCCGCCGTATTTGCTGCACAGGACGCGGTCGCCCACCTTGACTTCAAAAGCGATTTTCTTGCCGTCGTCATCGGTCTTGCCGGTGCCGAGCACGCGGACGATGCCTTCCTGCGGTTTTTCCTTGGCGGTATCGGGAATGATAATGCCGCCCTTTTTGGTTTCCTTCTCTTCGACCGGTTCCACAAGAATGCGGTCGCCGAGGGGTTTGATGTTCAATGCCATATTTTCTTTTCGGTTTGTTTTGGTGTTTGTTCGGAATCAAATCCCGCCGCCCGAGCAAGCGGGAAAAACTATTTCTTCTCGTCCACGACTTCGGCGTCAATGATGGGGCCGTCGTCCGACTTGCCCGCGTCCGCCGGGCCGCTGTCGGTGGGGGGCGCCTCGCCGCCGGCCTGGGCCTGGCTGGCCCGGGCCTTTTCGGTGGCGGCCTTGTACAGTTCGGCGCTCACCGCCTGCCAAACCTCGTTGAGCTTTTCGCTCGCGGATTTGATCGCGGCCGTGTCGTTGCCTTTGAGCGCGGCCTTCACTTCCTCGATCGCCTTCTCGATCTTGCTCTTGTCATCGCCGGAAATTTTGTCGGCGTTGTCCTTGAGCATCTTCTCGGACCGATAAACGCTGGTATCGGCCTCGTTGCGGGTCTCGACTTCCTCCCGGCGCTTCTTGTCGTCCTCAGCGTGGGCCTCGGCGTCCTTGCGCATCTTCTCGATTTCTTCCTTCGAGAGGCCGCTGCTGGCGGTGATGGTGATCTTTTGTTCCTTGCCGGTGCCAAGGTCCTTGGCGCTGACGTTCAAAATGCCATTGGCATCAATGTCGAAGGTGACTTCGATTTGCGGCACGCCCCGCGGGGCGGGCGGGATGTCCGCCAACTGGAACTTGCCGATGGTTTTGTTGTCGCGCGCGAACTGGCGCTCCCCCTGCAACACATGGATTTCCACGCCCGGTTGATTGTCGGAGGCCGTGGAGAAAATCTCGGATTTGCGCGTGGGAATCGTGGTGTTGCGCTCAATGAGGCGCGTGAACACGCCGCCCAAGGTTTCGATGCCGAGGGAGAGCGGAGTCACGTCCAACAGGAGCACATCTTTGACGTCGCCCTTGAGCACGCCGCCCTGAATGGCCACGCCCACCGCGACGACTTCGTCGGGGTTCACACCTTGGTGCGGCGGTTTGTTCACAAGTTTATGGGCGGTTTCAACGACCTTCGGCATGCGGGTCATGCCGCCGACGAGCACCAATTCGTCAATCTTCCCCGCGTCCAACTCCGCGTCCTTGAGGCAGGCGGCGACCGGGCCAACCGTGCGTTCGAAAAGCTCGTCGCACAGTTGCTCCATCTTCGCGCGGGTCAACTTCATGCTGATGTGTTTGGGCCCGCTGGCGTCCGCCGTGATGAACGGCAGGTTGATGTCATAGGTCTGCGAACTGGAAAGGGCGATTTTGGCCTTCTCGGCTTCTTCCTTGATGCGCTGGAGCGCGTCCGGCTGCTTGCGTAGATCCATGCCCTGGTCCTTTTTGAATTCGTCGAGGATCCAGTCCATGATCCGGTTGTCCCAGTCATCGCCTCCGAGGTGCGTATCGCCGTTGGTGGCTTTGACCTCGAACACGCCGTCGCCGATCTCGAGCACGGAAATATCGAAGGTCCCTCCGCCGAGGTCATAGACCGCGATTTTTTCGTCCTTCTTCTTGTCGAGACCGTAGGCCAGCGAGGCGGCCGTCGGTTCATTGATGATGCGCAGCACTTCCAGCCCCGCAATGCGCCCGGCGTCCTTCGTGGCTTGCCGTTGCGAATCGTTGAAATAAGCCGGTACCGTAATGACCGCCTGGGTGATCTTTTCCCCCAAACGCATTTCGGCGTCGGCCTTCAATTTCTGCAAAATCATGGCGGAGATTTCCGGCGGGCTGAATCGCTTCTTCTCGCCGTTCACCTCGACTTCAACGTGGGCGTCGCCGTTCGCGGCTTCGACCACTTTGTAGGGCATGCGTTTGGCTTCCTCTTCGACTTCACGGAACTTGCGTCCCATGAAGCGCTTAATCGAGTAAATGGTATTGCGGGCGTTGGTGACCGCCTGGCGTTTGGCGGCGTCGCCCACCACGCGTTCCCCGTTCTTGGTGAAAGCCACGACGGACGGTGTGACCCGCCGGCCTTCGGAGTTTTCCAAGACCATCGGTTCCCCGCCTTCCATGACCGCCGTGCACGAATTGGTCGTGCCCAAATCTATTCCAATGACTTTTGCCATAATAAAAAATCGTAACGCGGCGCGACCCGTGCGCCGCTGGCTCTTTCTCTAGCGCCCACTGTGCCATCTCTGAAAAAATCGGGAAAATCGCTGAATTCATTGGGAAAATCGCGATCTCTCTGGCCTCCCGCAAAACACGGAACTGCGTCAGTCGCGCCAAGATGTCCCACTTCGGCTAGGAATTAGCCGTGAGACGGCACAATGAAATGGATCGATCGGATGTCTATTTCCCACCGGGTTTTACGGGCGGGATGGCGCTTAGATCGGGTGGCAATTGATCGGGCGGAAAGTTTTCGACCTTCAGAGTAAGCAGGCTGAATAGTGGAACGCCCAGTTGAACCCCGCCGTCCGAGCGATCCACCAAAATGGCGACGCCCCGGACTTGGCCTCCGGTGGCTTGCACCAGCGCCATGGTTTCCTGCACGCGGCCGCCTTTGGTAATGACATCTTCCACCACCAACATCGGTTCGCCGGCGGCAATGGTGAATCCGCGACGCAACACCAGCCGGCCATCCTCCTTTTCCGTGAAAATGAAGCGGAGCCCCAATTGCCGGGCAACTTCCTGGCCGATGACCAGACCGCCCATGGCTGGCGCAATCACGGTGGCGGCCCCGAGGGAGCGCACCTTCGCGGCCAACGCGGCGCCCAGGCGTTCCACCACAGGCATCTGCTGCAGGGCCAGGGCGCATTGCACATATTGGCGGCTGCGCAAACCGCTGCGCAGGATGAAATGGCCCTCGAGCAACGCGCCGGTTTCCCGAAAAATTTGACGAACTTGATCTTCGGTCATGCGCGGCAGTTTCAAGGGTCGGGCCGGCGGATTCAAGCGGGAACGCGGTGTGCGGTGGGGAAGACGGGAGACATCGTGACCTCCGGTGATGAAGAAGAGATGTTGAACCCCGCCAGGAGAACGCGCGCCTGCACCTCTCCGGAAGCGGCGCCGCCCCGGCGTGTCACGGAGGAACACTGCCATCTCCGGAGCGATGCTTGGATTGTCCCCTCGCCAAAGGATGCATTCCTCCCACCAACCCAGCGGAACAGCCTCAGTGCGGGGGCGTCGTTACTGCAACTTTGCAAGTCGAAGATTGCCCATATCTGCCCCAAAGACAGCCTCGTCAGAGGCGGCGTCGTTGTTGCCACAGACCTAACAATCTCCAAGCCCCGTTCGGGGCGACATCTCTGGAGAACCAGTCACCAATAATTCTTCAGCTCCGTCAGGAGCGACATAATCGGGAGGCACAACCCAATTGCCGTTCCCTCCAATTTTCCCTTCAGCACAAAAGAAGAGATGATCCCGCTCTTGGCGAGGCTCAAAAGGTTATGGCCTGCCATCCCCACAAAGATGTCGTGCCTCCGGCGTTCACCGAGCAGGGAGCGCGGCCTGGAGGTTATCTCCCCAATCCTTTCATCCGCAGATGACGCCACTTCATGCCGATGGAGCCCCGGAAAAAATCGGAGCCAGCTGCGTCATCTGCGGATTCGCTTTTTCGGGCTGGTGACGGCGTCCTCATTGACGGGACGGCTTCTACCGCTCAATGGTAAAAGTGACGTCAAAATTTGTTTGCCGTGTTCCTGGCCGCGGCTCCAATCCGCCGTCATCAGTCCGGTCCGGGCCGATGGAATAGACCATGAATCCAGCGGGAAGACGCTTGTAACGCAGCGGATTGTCGTCGAACGGATCAGGTGGCAAGGTGGGCAGCAAATCGGGGACAAGTTGTTCAAGGCGGTCGGGTAATTGTCCGTTGTGGCGCCAACGGTAGCGCTCAACTGCTAACGCAACCAACATGGTCCGTCGGTGCCCTTCCAACCGAACAAATTTAGCGGCCGCTTTCTCCTCTGCGGGTAACAGCATCGCCGAAAAGATTTTGGGTGGCATCCGCCGGGCTCTCGTCGCGACTTCCGTAAAGAGCGCTTCACATTCTTGCAGCGCCCTGGCATCGCTTCGCTCGGCCAAAGCAATAGCTTGCTCCATGGTTTCCAAAATGAGGCGTCGGTCCGCGTCCTTGAGACCGATAAACCCCAGCAGACGCATGCCAGCCTGGAAGCCTGCATAGTTGTCTGTCTCCTCGGCTTCGTTCGATGAATCAGTGATTTTGGCGAACTCCATCGGTGAAAGGTTGAACACGTTTAAAAACACCGTGCGTTCCGCGAGAAATGAAAGTCGTAACGCTCCCGGCATCGCGATTTGATCAGCCACCCGGCCGAGCCTTTCGAGTTGCGGTGGGGAAAGTGCGTGGCGCGACAGCAGCCGTTCAGCGGCATTGATGGTCAGGTCGTAACACACAATGCGGACGAGCTGGCTGATTAACGTCGGTTCGATGGACAGGGTTTGTCCAGTGCGGGCCATGTCCTCGATGGCGGCTAATGCTACGTCAGGCTCGTGGTTCTGGATCGCCAGCAAAGCCAGGATATTGAAACTTTGCGCCTCACGTTTGAGTTGGGGCAGATGGGGCAGAAGCATGCTGAAACCCTCCGTGAGCGTCAGCGGAAATCGGAACCTGGGTTTGCGTAAGGCAAGGCGAAGTTTTTCAAGATGCTCCGCTTGTTCCGTCGCAAATGTCGTTGCGGCCGCCAAATTCTCCGGGGTTAACTCAGTGGTCCGCGAAATCCGTTTGGCCTTGTTGCCCAAGAGAGGCAGGGCATCGTCCCAGTGTGGTGTGCGCCGTTCTGGCAATGGGCGCTTGCCTTCCAGATAAGCCAACCAAAACTCCGGGTCTTCCTGTTGCCACAGCTCCAGCAACAGAATCGCTCCATTTTCCTCGTCGGGTATCGGTGGGTAGGTCGCCGCCAAGTCAGTCAGAGTCAACGGCTCGCCTTTCTGTTTGATTTTTGCCTCCAGTCGGCTGACCGCGATGGCGTTGGACACGCGATAACCCACGAACACGCCCGAGAGAATGACCAGCGGCGCCAACAGGCAGATCGGAATGATGACTAACGGCCAGCGGCGCGGTTTGCGGAGTAACGGCGGCGGTTGGATCGGAGCGCTCATGGTATAGCCGAATGCTTTATTGCAGCCTCAAAAGAGAAGCACCAGCAAAAAGTGCGTGGCCACACCATGGGTCATCCGTGGTCAGCCATCGAGACGCATTATCCAACTGGGCGGCAAATTGCTATTCAGCGCACCCAAGTTGGCCGTTCCACCCATGCCTCAAGAAACCAAAGCTCAAGCGCCGCAGGTCGGTGGACAACCACCCTCCGTCAGGGGCGGTTGCGGAAACAAACGCAAACAATTTCCCAACCCTGTCAGCGCGGCACAGCTCCCTTTCAAATCCTTGAGGCCCAAACCCCAGTTCTCGTCGGCGGCATGTCAACTTGCTGCCTGCTCGCCTTGGCCCGGCGTCACCGTTTTTACTTACCGAAACCCTTTTCCGAGGCGCACGACCTCTCCGGCCTTTCCTGAATGCGGCGGCCGGCTTTGCTCTGGATTTTTCGGATGGATTGCCAAATGCTGCGCGCGTGCCGAAGTGGGTGAAAATGCTGCTGGCCATTGTCTTGCTTCCCGCGTGTGTCGGCGCGGGCCGGGCCTTGTGGTTGGTCATACGCGCCAGCGGAGGCGCGGATACCACCTGGGTGCCGTTCCTGGCAGGCGCCGCGTGCTGGCTCGTGGTGTTTGTGTTGTTACCCAAGCCGATGTGGATCTATGTCTTTGGCCACGAATTGACGCACGCGCTATGGACCTGGCTGTTCGGCGGACGCGTAAAACGGTTCAAGGCGACCGCCAATGGCGGTCATGTGGTGGTTTCCAAGACCAATTTTCTCATCGCGCTGGCCCCCTATTTTTTCCCGGTGTATGCGGTGTTGGTCCTCCTGGGATTCGGGATCGGGCATTGGCTTTGGGATTGGTCGGCTTTTCGCGGGTGGTTTCACTTGCTGTTGGGCGTGGCGTACGCCTTTCATCTGACGCTGACCTGGCACATCCTGCAGACGCGCCAGACCGACATTACCAGCCAGGGTTGGTTGTTTTCGGCGGTGATCATTTTTCTCGGCAACGTGGGGGTTTTGTTGGTGGGGATTCCGTTGTTGACGGACCGAGGAAGCCTCCTCACCTCCCTGGGTTGGTGGTTAAAATATACCGGGGAAGCCTTCCATAGTTTGGCCCGGATTTTTTGATTCCTCCGACAGATCTCCCCGTACGAGCCGTGCGTCATGTACTCAACACCTTGATCTTCCCCACCGAGGATCACGAGGTGTCCCCAGTCTTTCCCCCCAAGTTGCGATCTGCGCCGGGCGCGACGGGCTGGCCTCCCGACAGCGGAGACCGGTACGTTCGAGTCGCGGCAGTGGCGTTGGTGGGCAGCAGATTTGCGGACGTCCCGCAATTCATTGCGAAGAAAGAATCCCAGACCCCACCGACAGTGCCGGAGCGCGCAGAAGAGAACAGACAAAGGCAATCAAATTCCAGCCTGCCAATTCGCCCATCTTCTTGCCTCCGCAGTGTCAACTCGCCCCTCAGACCCTTGTTGGAGAAACCCCCGCGCCAAGGTTGGCCCAAGCCAATCTGGGCTGGATTAATCCGGGCTCAAAAAACGATGCCTTTTTGAGGTTCGATTGTCTGCCATCTCGTTGATCAGCCGGCCTATCACGTCGCTCACCGGATCGAACGCGTCATTATTCTTGTATTTCATCGTCGCAATCCCCGGGATGTTCGTCAGCCGATACGCCGCGTTGACGGCTTGGTTCACTGGCCAGAAACAAAACCCTCAACTGCCCTGTCTTGTTCA
>Ga0255343_1004021_pt1 | contig 14930 bp, 10 predicted proteins | sample wastewater_treat_4_FD_192413 | JGI IMG/M metagenome (GOLD analysis project Ga0255343, IMG submission 192413) | Wastewater microbial communities from Lulu Island WWTP, Vancouver, Canada - plant16 | ecosystem: Engineered > WWTP > Wastewater > Unclassified | place: Canada: Vancouver, British... | reverse complement strand
AAGGACCATCAGGATTGGCTGCTTGGGTCCATTTCCTGGTTGTCTTGTCAATGGCATCTCTGTTCACATTCAACCATGCTTTACCTTCCCCAAAACCAACCTGTGCGTGCCTCAATGACGCTTCTGCTTTCTTTACAACTTCTATGATTGCATCTTCGTCCGACTCGGAAAGTCCTGCACTGTGCGAATGCGTCCCTGACAACAGGATGTTCTCAACCGGGCAGTTTAATTCCCTTGAAATCATAGCCGAAATTTTATCGTATTCTGACCTTATGTTACCGTCAATGGATATCAGCACTGCACGGGTTGCACCGTTATCTAGTACAATAGCCCTGACAAACAGGTCTTCATGGGTATATTTCCCAGTTGGTGGAACTATCGATAGCTGCGCCAGACCTGAAACGTTAACACGGGCAGCACCCACCTTTAAGGGACCCTTCTGCGAGAACGCTGAAAAGGAGAAGGTGATAAAAATTAATAACAAACCAATCTTCCGGGCGATGATAGAACCTTTCATATTCTTCTTAATTCATATAAATACTTAAAAATCAGACTTCTGTAAATTTTATTTAAAAACCTTCTGCGCAAAGTCCTGCCATGCGACACGCCAGTATGCCCACTCATGCCCGTAACCTGGGACCTCATAATAATCAAACTCCACACCCTGTGCAGAAAGAAGATCACGAAAGTCACGATGAGCAGTTACCAGTCCATCTTGTTTGCCAACACTTATGTAGAGAAGCTTCAGCCGGTCATTGGCGGCTGATTCAATCTGTGGAAGAAGCTCCAAGAGCTTTTCCTTTTCAATGGTTTTTGAGACATCCGGGCCACGGAATAATTCAGGATTAGCAGGAGAATCAATCACCTTTGCCACTCCAGGGAAGTTTGGCAATCCACCTGCCAGCGAACCAACCCAGGCAAATTTGTCAAGGTTGGCAAAGGCTGCATAGAGTGACATCATGCCTCCGCGAGAAAGGCCAATGACAGAACGATGCTCGGCATTATTCAGCGTACGATAAGTCATGTCAACATATGGAACAAGATCTGATGCAAGAGCTTTTGGAAAACTCAGGTCATCAGGACGGCTGCCGGGAGGAGGGACACAGGCTATATAATTACGGCCCGCCACTTGGTCGGAGTATATATTACTCATAACCACTATTGCCGCTACTGCCTGTTCTTTTGCAATAAGGTTATCCATTATCTCTGGCACCCGCCCGAGCTCAGTCCAAGCATCCTCATCGCCACCACCACCGTGCTGAAGGTAGATAACAGGGTATCTTTCGTTTCCAGTCTCGTACCCAGGTGGTGTATAGATAGTAGTACGCTTCTGTATTCCCAATGATGGATAGGGGACATACACATGGGAAACAATGCCGTGCGGCACATCATGATATAGGTAATTCTCCGTCTTTTCGCCGGGGATAGGCAACTCACTACGGTATCTCACGCCGTCACGCGTAGATAACGGGTTGCACGGGTCAAGAGCATAGACGCCGTCCACAATAAATGCATAGTTGTACAATTCAGGTTCAAGAGGTCCTATGGTTAAATTCCAAAATCCCTCAGCATCTTTTGTCATTGGGACTTCAGATCCTTCAGGCCATGCATCGGTAGTCCAGCCTCCGGTTGTGTTTACAAGAACAACTGTTTTAGCCTCAGGAGCCCTAAGCCTGAAAGATACAGTACCGTCTTCATTGATTGCTGGAAACTCTATCGGTTTGGTTCCTACATCCATCTTAGGAGTTTCCTGTCCGAAGAGATACCTGCTGTTTCTAGATATTTCATTACGGGTGACTTTGCCGCACCCTGATATAATCACCAAGGCTGCGCTGGCAGCAAATAATGCAGTTTTAAATATCTTTCCCATCGATTCAAGGTATTTATGTTTTCAGTTAATCTAAATTCGCATTCTGTATCCTTTACAAATTATCTCCTGACACTATTCTTGTTTACCCGTTCCACAACCTCTACAACCTTATCTTACGTACCCGGGAATTTTATTCTCGATGCAGTCATACCTTGTATTGATCTTCTCCACAAATAATAGACAACCAACATCATCTTTACAATAAAAAGGTATAGGGATAATGTATGAAACGGGTGCCTTAATGGTCGATCTGCGCAACCCGGGCATTAAAACCAATAATGGCATGATTATGTTTTACCCATTGTTGAATTTATTGTCATTAAAGAAATTATCAGACATTTGTACAGGATGACGAATCAATTTAATAACTTGTGAGCGAAGGAGGGAAAGGGTTATATCAAATGGAAAAGCTTGGTTCATCTGCTGAAAATCAACCCCTGGAAACTACCAGGATGATTGATACTGAATACTTCCGTAAGCTTTATAAGGAATATTATTCTGCTCTTTGTGTCTATGCAACTACATTTACCCGTGATAACCAAATTGCAGAGGAAGTGGTCCAGGATGTTTTTGTAAAAATATGGGAGTCTGGCAACACCCTTTCCATCAATACCTCAATCAGCTCATACCTTTTTACATCGGTTAAAAATGCTTCCCTTAATCACCTCAAGCATCTACAGGTTGTCAACAGGTTTAGTGAGTATTATACCCGGAAATACCAAAATGCACAGGACTTATACTATTTAAGCCAGGAAACAGGAGACTCACTATTGATAGCCCGTGAGCTGGAAGAGCAACTAATGAAGGAGATTGAGTCTTTACCTGATAGATGTAGAAAAATCTTTAAAATGAGTCGATTTGAAAACATGAAACACCAAGAAATCGCAGATAAACTGGGTGTTACAGTCAACACTGTTCACCGCCAGACATCAATAGCTTTGAAGAGACTGAAGCGGATAATTATAAAATCGCTAGCATTACTGGTATTATCTCTCAAGTTCCTTTTTGCCTGAAAACTTTTCTCAAAAAGATAGAATCCTCTTTTATTGTTTACATGGTCCTTGTTGTCATTAATATGTAGTTGATATGGAGAAGATGACTGAAATAATTGTGCGTGTGCTTAAGGGCGAAGCCTCACCTTCTGATAAGCAGACACTTATAGCCTGGCTAAATGAGAGCCCAGAGAATAATGAGAGTTTTAGAAAGCTGGAATCCCTATGGAATGCCATCAACATCATTGATAAATCAAGGGTATTTGATCACGAAAAAGCTTTCCTGAAGTTCCGCAAGGAGGTCGAGTTAAAACTCAAAGCTTCCAAAAAGGCAAGACTGGTCAGGATTGCTGACTACATCATCCGTATTGCAGCCGTTGCAATAATATTATTTGGGATCGGGCACCTGATCTTTTCTAGGCCTGAGGAACCTTTCATTACTGAAAAAGCGAAATGTGAAATAATTTCACCGAGAGGCTCCAAAACACAGGTTATTCTCCCGGATAACTCCACTGTATGGCTTAATTCGGAGAGTAAGCTTGAATACAATAATGAATATGGTATAGCAAGCAGGGAAGTCTTCCTGGAAGGAGAAGGATTTTTCGAAGTTAAGACCAACCCGGAACAGGTATTTGTTGTCAATACGGCCTGTCTGAGAATTAAGGCACTTGGGACGACCTTCAATGTCAAGTCATATCCCTCAGATAATATGGTTGAAACCACTTTGATTGAAGGAATGGTGGACCTTGAGAACATCACATACGGGAAACCTGCCACTATTGCCACGCTGGAACCGAACCAGAAGGTCACCTATTATAAGGTTACTGAAAAGGCTGGTAATGAGAAGAAAGATAGAGGGATTACCTGTGATGATGCAAATTCTTCAAAGGTAAAGGATATAATCCCGATACTTTCCAACGAAAATGTGGACGTTTCGCTCGTGACTTCCTGGACTAATAACATGATCTTTTTTGACCATGAAACCTTTAATGATCTGGCCGTAAGGCTTGAGAGACGGTTCGGGGTAAACATTTATTTCCTTGATGACGAAATAGGGAATCTTGAGTTCACAGGAACAATCAGTGATATAATTATTGAGCAGGTACTTGAGGCACTCCAATTCGCCGCACCCTTCTACTATCAGTTCTACGACAAGGATATTTACATCTCAGATAAGCCTATTCTTAAAAAACCCTCACAGGAGACAATTATAAATTATCCAAACACTAACTTGAAAACCACTATGCCTATGGAAAACAAATCAAACTGAAAACGAATCGGGAAATGCTGCAACATTTCCCGACCATTGTTTTTAATTAAACCAGGGAGTACATTTTACTAACAGGCCTCTCTGGATCATTTAACCAAAAACATACAAATTTATGAAAAAAGCTCGATTTAGGAAAACTCTGCTAATCATGAAAATGTCGACCTTTTTATTGTTCTTTTGCCTGACTGCAATTTCAGCCGAATCGTTCTCGCAAAACTTTTCCTTTGAAATCAGGGGCGAAACAATTAAGGACTTATTAGCAAAGATAGAAAGGACAAGTGACTACAAGTTCCTCTACAGGTCGGACCTGACTAAGATTAATGATCCTATTACTGTCAGTATAAGTGATGAGAACATCGAAAGCATTCTTACCAAGGTCTTTGCATATTCCGGTTTGGTCTTTAAGATTTTCGATGACAATCTGGTTGTCATTTCAAAAGCGAATGAATTTCAGCAACAAAGTGTTACCGGTAGGGTAACAGATGCCACTACCGGGGAACCGCTGCCGGCTGTTACTGTTACAATTAAGGGTACCACCATAGGTACTCTGACGGATGTAAACGGAAGCTTTATCATTCCTAGGCCTGATAGGGGTATGACTATATCATTCTCCTTCATCGGATATACTTCCTATGAGGTTATTTATAACGATGAGAATACATTGGAAATAAATCTTGTACAGGCAGATCTTTCCCTTGATGAGGTAATTGTTGTTGGTTACGGAACCAAGACAAAAAGCTCTGTAACTGGAGCAATTTCAACGGTTGGAGAGAAAGAACTTGAGAATATTGCCGTTACCAACGTTGCAGGTGCCCTGCAAGGACGGGTCTCAGGGGCATTTGTAACTTCTGAGAGCGGTCAGCCGGGAGCTGGCTCAAATATTTATTTCCGTGGCCCGATGTCAATCAGTGGTGGTCGTCCTCTTTATGTCGTGGATGGTGTCCCTATAAGTGATCTCAGTTATGATTTCAACATGATTGACATTGAATCAATAAGTGTTCTTAAGGACGCCTCTGCAGCTGCTATCTATGGAGCAACTGCTGCAGGCGGTGTTATCCTTGTTACTACAAAACGGGGTGCCAAACAAAAACCCACGGTAAGCTTTGACGGCAGCTACGGGGTCCGGAACGTGATTAAGGTTCCAACCCTTCTTCAAAGAGATGATTATATTATGGCAAAGGAGCTTGCAGGATATGACGTTATTGATTTGTTTGGACCGGAGAGTGAATGGAATAATTTGCCTGATACTGACTGGTTTAACGAGTGGTATAATCCTGGTGCTGAGCAGAATTATAATTTATCAATGTCAGGCGGGAGTGATGCTTCAACATATTACCTGTCAGGCAACTATAACAGCATTGAGGGAACACGCCTTAACAATTGGATTCAGCGCCTTACTTTACGAGTCAACTCTGATCACCAGATTACAAAAAAGTTAAAACTGTCAGAGAACATATACTTCAAATATGGAAAAGAGTCGCCTCCGACTCCTCCTCATGAAGGGTTTCAGACTTACAGGAGTATTCCGGTTATGAGTGTCTATGATGAGACTAATGAATCAGGTGGCGGATGGGGAATGACCCCTAAAGGCTTTCAGGGACGAAATTATGTGGCTGAAGCCTCAACTCTTTACGCCAGGAACATTGATTATTCAATAAACATGAGCGGGAGTCTTGATTATGAGATGATTAATGATCTACACCTGAAAGGGCTGATAGGAGTAATGTTGAATGATAAAGATGCATATTCCTACCAGGAGCCTTGGTTTGACGGTTCATGGTATGCCCTTGAATCTTTCTCAAAGGCTAATGCCAAACTGAAGCAGTACATTGCTACCTTTACACTGAATTATGACAAAACCTTTGGTAGCCACCAAATTTCAGGATTACTTGGTTATGAAGCCAGAAGAGCTTATTCAAGCTTCCTTGACTATGCCAACCAGGAATCATTTGTTGCCAGGCCTCAATCCTCTTCATTGGCTCTCGGTGTGGAAAGCCAGACTGGATCCTTTTGGGAGACGGATGTCCTTGACCGTATCCTATCACAGTTTGCGAGACTGGAATACAGCTACCAGAATAAATACCTCCTCACTGCCAACGTGCGTCGTGATGGCTACGGATCAAAATTCGGTCCTGAGAACAAGTATGGTATATTTCCGGGTGTCTCTGTTGGATGGGTTTTGACCAAGGAGTCATTTATGAGTGGGTTATCATTCATTAACCTCCTTAAGCTTAGGGCTGGTTATGGTATTCTGGGGAACCCGGTTGGCCAGGACTTTGCCTTTACAAGGTACTATACATTAGGTTATACATATGACTGGTCTGGAACTTCCGCTGCTGGACAGAGAGAAACCGGAATTGCAATTGTCGATGCCTTGGCAAATGCTGAAATCCAGTGGGAATCAGTGGCAACAACCAATGTCGGGATAGATGCAAGCTTCTGGAAAGGCCGTCTTGCATTTAACCTTGATTTCTACTCAAGGCAGACACAGAAAATGTTGTATAATGTTGGCATTCCTCCGTCAGCCGGTGTTGGATCCAGTGTTCAGGCCAACATAGGTCAGATGAGCAACACCGGGTTTGAGATACAGGTTGAGCACCGTAATGATATCGGTGATTTCAACTATTTCGTCTCATTTACCGGTGGCTTTAATAAGAATAAGCTCATTTCTCTCAACCCAGACCTGGAGAGACTCTTTATTACTTCAGGTAATATCGGTCAGGGCGAGTCGGGAGGCGGTTTCTATGGTGGTGCAACCATCTGCCGTTCAGAGCCCGGACTGCCGCTCGGCCAGTTCTACGGATATGAAACCGCAGGAATTTATGCAACTGATGCTGAAGCTGGAACACGTCCCACTTTCAGCGGATACACTCCGCAGGCAGGTGACCTTATTTATGTAGACCAGAATAATGATTTAGTTATCAATGCCTCTGATCAGGTTTACATCGGCAATCCTTGGCCTAAGATGACCTATGGTTTTAACCTAGGCGGCGGTTGGAAGAGCATTGAAGTAAGGGCTCAGTTCAATGGCACGATCGGCAATGATATATATAACGGTCACGATTCTTATGAGTATAACTTCTTCTCGGATTACAACACCTCACCGAAGATATTTGACGCTTCATTCTTCGGTGACAATGATCTGACAGATATCCCGAGGAGTGCCACACTCTCCAAACCTGATAGGAACAGGAACTGGGGTGCAGTTTCAGACTACCATATTTATGATGGCTCATACCTTCGTCTTAAAAACCTGCAGGTCAGTTATACATTACCCGAACAGATGGTAGGGAAGATGCACATGAGTTATATTAAGGTCTTTTTCAGTGCTGATAATCTTCTTACTATAACAAAATACCCGGGACTTGATCCTGAAATTGCCCCTCAGGCTAACTACGGAGGTATCCTGGCACAGGGCATTGATTTCCCGAGTCCACGTTATCCCCTCTCAAGGATTATCTCTTTCGGAGTAAACATGACATTCTGAAACCTTAAACTGAAGAATTATGAAAATGAATATAAAAAATCATGTCCTCCTGGTGTTTATCACCAGTCTGCTCATGTTCAGCTCCTGCGGAGACGAATTCCTGAATGTTTCAGATCCACTGGTACTTTCAGAAGGGATATTCCCGCAAGAAGTAAGTGACCTGGAACCAATAATGGTGGACATTTACGGGAGGCTGCAGGAAACATATTATGGCACATACATGAGACTGTGGCCCCTTATGTCACACAACCGTGACCATGGGTATAACGGTGCGCAATATAATGAGTTTGCCCTTATTGAGTTAAATCCAAACCTTTCCAACGTAAATAATGTATGGACACGGCACTACCTGGCAGTTGGAAAATGCAATGACATGCTTGCCGCAATTGACAGGTTACGTGAAAAAGGTGGTCTGACGATATCACAGATGAATAAACTGGATGAATATGAAGGACAGACACTTTTTATGCGTGCCTTCAATTATTTTTACCTAATCAACTTGTATGGTGAGTCTCCTATTTTAACCGAAGCCGATAAGAACAAGATGGGAGTGCCACTATGGGATTATGCCCCGGATATTATTAATGAAACATATAAGCCAAGGGCAACACAGGGGGAAGTTTGGGATTTGATTATTAGTGACCTTAAGGCGGCGGAAACTCTCCTAAATGGAGTTGTCTTCGCAGAGAAAGCAAGGGTCAATGAATGGGCTGTCAAGAGCTTCTTAGGCAAAGCATATATCTTTACCCTTCAATGGGATAAAGCCAGGGATGTGCTGAAAGATGTGATTGATAACAGCGGCAAACAATTGGTAAGCTATGACATCCTACGCAATTCATTCAACGGCCAGAATAAATTCAACGGGGAATCTATTTTTGAAGTTAACTCTACTTATGACCCCTTAGGAGGAACTTCCCAGTTTAATACAGGTGCTGACTGGATGAAAGGAATTAGCGTTTCTTATGTTGATGCTAATGGCATTGAGGTATGCAATGGGTTCGGAAACTTTTTCATTCATGACATGACCATGCCAAGATATGGATTTAACAGTACTGCCACCACAACGGCCGAACAGAAAGACCCTGCTTATCTAGCCTATTCTCTGCAGGTACGCGCTGACAAGAGTGTCGATCCGCGTTTATATGTTACAGCATTCCAGCCTTATGTCGACAGCATAAATTACATAGGCAACTGGAGGAAGATAGCCAAGGGTCGTGTTGAATCATATAATGCAGAGACTTCAAAAGCATGGTGCATACATAAATATAGCGTTATTGACCGCTACTGGGGAGACCTTAACGGCTGGCATGGGATAAATATGATTGTAATGCGTCTTGCAGAGGTATACCTCCTTTACGCCGAGGCCCAGATGCATCTTAACCAGACTGTCATAGCTCTAGAGTATGTGAATAAGGTACACAGAAGGGCATATGACATGCCTGTCCATACCCCGTCACCATTTGACTATGAATCACTTTCTGCCAGGACCAAGACGCTTGATCCGACTGATCCTCTTGCAAATGATCCGCTGAAATATGAAAGGTGGGCCGAATTCGGTGGTGAAGGAGTATGGTGGTTTGATGTCCGCCGCTTTGACCTGGGTCAGGAAGAAGCCACATACTATCAGAGGGTTAAGGGCGGAGTACTTGAATGGAGGGACACCAAGTATGCCATGCCAATTTCGACAACTGAAATGAACGCTAATTCTCAGATGATTCAGAATCCGGGTTATTGAGCCTTTTATTGGTTAGTTTTTAAATGTTTTGGATGAGTTAGGGAACAATGTGGGCACTTTGGATCTAGCAGGTCCGGGCAAGTGCCCACTTATTTTAACCTTTTTGCATTTTCAATATTAACATCCGGCATTGAGACGGATTACATGGTTGTTTATTAACTTGGTTATGAAAACAATACTGGCTTTCCTCCCACTACTTGTATTACTAATTACCAGATGCGGGTTGAACTCCTCTTTTACCCCATCGGTGACTGAAGAAGACTGGGGCTGGCAGGATGGCAAGGCCGTAAAACTCTTTACCCTTACAAACCGGAATAGCATTGTACTTAAGGTAACCAATTACGGAGCAACAATAACTTGGATCTCGGTGCCTGACCGTAATGGAGTTTTTGAGCCTGTTGTGCTCGGATTTGATAGTCTGAATGAATATGTTGCTGTAAGGGGAGGTTACGGAAGCGTTATAGGTAGGTATGCCAACAGAATCGGAGGTGCACAGTTCATCCTCAACGGTGAAAAGTACACACTGACGGCAAACAGCAGGGGAAATACAATTCATGGCGGTAACAAAGGATTCAATAAGCAGGTGTTCGATATTGATACTTCTTATGTTAAAGGTGACTCAGTAAAGGTGGCCTTCAGCTACCTGAGCCCTGATATGGAGGAGGGATTCCCGGGAAATCTATTATTGAAAGTTACATATACCCTCACTGTGGAGAACGAAGTAGTGATTGATTATGAGGCAACAACCGATAAGCCAACTGTTGTAAACTTCACCAATCACGCTTATTTTAACCTGGGCGGATGCCGGGGATCCATTCTTGATCACTATCTCATGGTTGTTTCAGATTCCATCTGTGAGGTTGATATCATAGGGCTTCCGACTGGAAGGCTACTTCCGGTAGCAGGGACCGCTTGGGATTTCAATTATGCCAGGCTGGTAGGTAGCAGGATAGATGCGGTAAAACCGGGTTATGATAATACCTACATGCTTCGTCGGGAGGGTGATGGGATAATACTTGCGGCCGAAGTCTATGACACTGTAAGCGGAAGAGTTATGGAAGCATTCACCACTGAACCTGGGATGCAATTGTATACTTCCAACTCTGACCGGAAAACCATCGGCCATGACGGTAATGAGTATGGTAGGTATTATGGTATCTGCCTTGAGATGCAACACTTTCCCGATTCACCCAATCATCCGAATTTTCCAAATGTGGTTCTGGATCCTAATGAAACATACAGGCAGACAACGATTTATAAGTTTTCCACAAAATAAATAAAACATTATGCGGAGTATAAGATTATTCAATACTATAATCCTCCTCTGGTTTCTCATATCATTTCCCCTGTTTTCGCAGGTTGGAAATCTTAGGGTAGGGGCCGCAAGGATAGATATCACCCCGGCACTAGATGCCCTGCCTGCAAAAGGGTATCCCCGTGGAATCCGTGATCACATATATGTAAGGACAATTGTTGTTGACAATAGCTTTACCAGTGCTGCATTTATCACTGTTGACATAGACGGAATCGGAGCTGGTCTTATTCCTAAAATATCGAGTGAGGCAGGTGTGCCCGAAGAAAACATAGTAATTTCACCTACCCATACCCACAGTGGCATTCAGCTTCCCCGCGGAAATGCCTCGGACGTTGATCCAAATAGGTTGATCTTCGCAAAAAACTTTGAAAAAAGTATTATAGAATCGGTAAAACTAGCCAGAGAAAACCTTCAGCCTGCAAGTGTAGGGTACAGCACCGGCAGTGCTTATCTCAATGTAAATCGCAATGCCATCGACCCGTTCACCAGGCAATGGACGCAGGCTCCAAATTATGACGGACCCAGCGACAAGACAGTGGCTGTAGTTACATACCGATCTTTAAATGGTGAACCCATTGCAATTTTCTATAATTATGGGATGCACGGTAACAGCTCATACATGAGTGGCATACTGACCGGAGATTTTCCCGGCGAAGCGTCAAGATATATCGAAAGGTTTTATGATAATAAGGTGGTTGCAGTTTATTCTCCGAGTGCTCAGGGCGATCAGAATCCGAGATATCTGCAACCAATGTTGGACATAGAAAAAATTAAAAGCGACCTTGCCCTCTCAAGTGGAAGGGCAAAAAACTCTGAGGAGGCTAACAAGATGGCGGGTTTTGAAGGTGCGGTTGATGACATCGTAAACATTGATCCGCATCTTTATGAACGTCAGTCACAGATGATCTCTGCCCTTGGAGCTTTTCTTGGGGAGGAGGTGCTGCGCGTAATCAAATACACTACAAGATATAATTCAGAGATCCGGATCTACTCTTGCGATACAACCGTCACATGTCCGGGCAGAACCCGCACCAATTTCAATCGTGAGGGTTTCGCGGCAACATATACTGATGGCAACCAGGTAAATATCGGACTGAAACTGCTTGTAATCGGTAGTATTGCATATGCAGTCATGGGTGGCGATCCATTCTCGAGGATAAAGGAGCAGCTGATGGATGAGGCTCCATTCAATCATACCATCATGGTGGTCATGAGCAACGGTCTTGGCGGGGGCTATATCCCGACCGATGATGCATACGGAATGAATACTTTCCAGGTCTTGGGTTCAAGGCTGAAACCCGGATGCGCAGAACGGGCAATAATTAACGGATTCCTTAATCTGATGGATAAGGCTTGGAGGTGATCGACTCAGTCTGCTTAATAATAATGTTCTGAAGAATTCAAAAAAAACAAATAAAAAATGAAAACGAACAGGAGAAACTTCTTCCAAGTCTTGGGTGCTAGTGCTGCAGGATTTGGAGTCGCCAGTGCGGTATGGGTACCTGACTGGACAATAGCAAAGAATAAGCCGGATGTCTCCACCAATGCCTTGATCGGCGGAATACCGGTAAAGAGAAACAACCAGATGTGGCCTATAAAATCAGAACTGAAATCAAGGCGGATAAAGTTCGATTCACCCCAGAACCAGATCAGTTGGGCATTCATGAAAGAGTTGAGAGAGCACAACAAAACCAGGAAAATCTACGATGTCAACCCCTATGCTGAAGTTTACACCTTTCGTGAAAACCTTTATGGTATTTTTCAGGAGAATTGTGACGGTGCCGGTGATTTCTGGATGTACCTTCTCATCGGCCCGGCAAAAGCCATGCTTATTGATACAGGGTTTGGCCTGGGAAATCTTAAAGGCTTGGTTGATGAGCTCACTGGAAATATGCCGCTTATTGTCGTAAATACTCATGACCATTATGACCATGCCTATGGAAACTGCCACTTTGATAAGGTGTACTGTCATGAATACTTGGTACCTTATCTTGAAAACCAGCATGCGAACATGTGGGATTATCTGTTCGATGATTACGGAAACAATATCTGGCTTGAATTTGATAGGAAAGACCTGCCTGTATTCAAAAAATACGAGATTGTAGGCGTTCCTGATGGATATACATTCAACTTAGGAAGCGATTATGATATTGAACTGGTGTTTACCGGTGGACACGCTGCAGGGCATGCCGGATACCTTGATAAGAAAGGTCGTATTTTCTTTTCCGGTGACAATATCTGTAGTGATGTATCTGGCTGTGGTTCAGTAAATACCACAAGGTCGGGTCCGTATGCTGAGAACACTGCACTTAAAGTTTACCGTGACAATGTAAAAAGGCTGGTTGACCGCATGGATGAGTATGATTACATATTCCCGATGCATTTTATGAATAACATTGAGAACAACCTGATGCCAAACATTCTGGAGGCATGTGACGCCATTCTTGCTAACCCGGAAGACTATGATTACAAAATTGAAAAATATGGCAAGGACCGGTTTGCCGGACCATCGGTAAGGTATTTCAAGTTCATTAAAGGATTCAGCGTCATCGGTTATGGATACAGGAAAATCTGAGTTAAGTAAATGACACAGCAATACAAAACATACAATAAAAATGGAAAAGACATATGAAATGTGGCCGATCATCGGTGCATCAAAGGCAAAGAGGATCAAATGGAGTGCACCACAGAACCAGATCAGCTGGACTTATATGAAGATGCTCAGGGAAGGAAACAAAACAATGAAGGTATATAATATCAATCCATATATTGAAGTATATCAGTTCCGTAACAACATGTACGGTCTCTTCAATCAGAACTGTGATGGAGCAGGCGATGTCTGGCAGTACCTCATCATTGGTCCGAAGAAGGCAATGCTCATTGATACGGGCTTCGGCCTCGGAGACCAGAAAGGACTTGTAAACATGCTGACCGATAATAGACCGCTTATTGTTGTAAACACTCACCTGGGGCCGGATCATTCATTCGGCAATGTGCTGTATGACAAGGTATATTGCAGTGAATACGAGGTTGATAACATCAAAAACAGGCTGAAACCAGGAGCGTGGGATTACCTGTTTGATGAGAATGGAAACAATATTTGGTTGCAGTTCGACAGGAAAGACCTTCCTGAGTATAGGGATTATGAACTGATAGGTGTACCTGATGGTCAAGTATTCAATCTAGGTGATGATTATGACATTGAGTTAGTATGGATGGGTGGCCATTCCGCAGGGATGTCGATGTTTCTTGACAGGAAAGGACGCTCACTGTATGCCGGAGATGATATATGCAGCGATGTTATCGGATGTGGAAGCGGTCCTAAGGAAGGAGGATTCTACAATGAATACTGCAACCTGACCACATACCGTGATAACCTGGCAAAACTGGTGCCAAGAATGGATCAGTTTGATTATATCTTTCCGGGTCACTTCATGGTCAATCTTGAGAATTTTCTGATACTTAATATTCTTGAAGCCCTCAATGAGATCATTGCTGATCCCACATGTTTTGACTATACAGTGGAGCATGTCAGGAGTACCGGCGAAACTAGGGTACGGATGCATAAGTTCGTGAAGGGGTTCGGAACTATCGCATATACTGAAAATGGTGTTTATCCGCCCAAATCATAATATAATCATCTTGAACCAAAAATAACCGAATCAGATGTCAACAGACAGACGTTCTTTCCTGAAGGCGGCAGGATTCAGTGCAACCGCAATGGCGCTGGCTCCTTCAGTCGGTCTGACCTCTTGTGCAACACAAAAGAATTCCAACGATGGGCAGAAATTGTTCATTGGTGATAATATTGCAGTTGTCGGAACAACCAACGGGGAGGTCAGAGGATTTGTCCTGCGCGATATCAACTATTTCTTAGGAATACCTTACGGAGCAGACACCTCGAAAAAAAATCGCTTTATGCCTCCTGTAAAACCTGAACCATGGGCTAATGTATTCCCGGCAATATGGTGGGGTAATGGGGCTCCTCAACTGATAGAGGGGATTTATTCAGGTAATAGTAGGTACCGTGCCTTCCTTCACCATGCAAACTTTGATGACCTGAGCGAGAACTGTCTGTCAATAAATATCTTCACCCCCGGTATTAATGACGGAGGGGGAAGACCGGTGCTATTATGGATGCATGGAGGCGCCTGGCATTATGGCATCAGTCATGAGCATGACGGGGTTATTGGTGAGAACCTTGCCAGGTTAGGTGATATCGTCTTCTGTTCGATAAACCACAGGCTCGGGCCCATGGGAT
>Ga0255343_1004018_pt1 | contig 14945 bp, 13 predicted proteins | sample wastewater_treat_4_FD_192413 | JGI IMG/M metagenome (GOLD analysis project Ga0255343, IMG submission 192413) | Wastewater microbial communities from Lulu Island WWTP, Vancouver, Canada - plant16 | ecosystem: Engineered > WWTP > Wastewater > Unclassified | place: Canada: Vancouver, British... | reverse complement strand
ACGTGTCAACCAGCTGTAATATGAACTCCTGCTTACTCTTAAAACTTTACACATCTTCTCAATGGGAAATATACAGGTATGTGTCCTTATGAATTGGAATATTTGCCATCGTTCCCGGAGAAAATGCTTGCCCCCTTTTTTAAGATATTACGCTCTGACTGGGTATCCCGAAGTTCTTTCTTTAACCGGGCTGTCTCCTTTTGTTCCCTGTCATCATTTTGTTTCCCCGGCCAGGTAAGCTTGTACCCAAATTTACCGAAGCTTCCCGCATCCAACGATAGATCAGTTCAGCCCGGATATCCGGTTCCTTTGCCAGAACACCCAGATCATCTCTGGCGTGTGAAAGCTCAGCAACCATTAGTTTGAACTCCGGTCATACCTGCGCCTTTTTTCCATGTCCGTTCAATCAAGCATTTCAGCGTGACATACTGTCCGGATAAATGTAGCAGTTCCACTCGTGCTGAAGATGAATAAAACTTGTAAGTACCGATTTAAACATCTACAACTGTGGCTTAGCCGGTAATTTCATTAACACGATTATCAGGCTTTTATTCAAATTAACTGAAAAATCAACACAAAAATCAAGATCTCATAGAACATAGGTTATTAACAATCTGTGTGTTAATAAGTGTTAAGGATCAACCAGTTAAGATCAGAAAAAAAGGCTGGTCATTGAATTAGCCTGACAATCTCAGAAAGGCCGGCATATTGTATGGTATAAATATCTTTCATCACTGTAAAGAATTGTTCCAACCTATCCTTAAGCAATTTTACCGAATCATTCGTTAAACTGTATGGACTGGTTCCTACTGCATACTCATTGCTATGAAACATCATGCATAAAAAAATCCTTTCGTCATGAACAGTTTGCATATATAACTCAATGACACGTTTCATGGCCCTGACATCTGAGAATGTCGGCCTGAGCCACAGCGTCCTGATTAGTCGTGTCAGGGTATTATAGAGAAAATGGTGATACCTGGTTTTTAAATTAACCCTGCGTTTTAGCCTGAGCGGTACATTCTTCAGTATAGGATTAATGGTTGAAACAGGTACTTCAAGTATCTTAAGGCTGCCATTTTTACGAAAATCTCTCAGAGACGGGAAATAAGGCTGGTAGGGCGCACCGAAAAAATTGATTGAATTACCATTACTATTCTTCCACATAATATCCGGAGTTACACTGCTGTCAACCCAATAGCCCAATTCCTGTAACTGGCGAAGGGTATCATGACTAAGCGCGAACCGTCCCGCCCTGAAAGAAGTAGGTTTATATCCGAATGTCTTATGAAAGAGTTCTGTGAGGTTTTTTAGTTTTTCAAATTCCACCTCTAATGGAAAATCACTTTGATAATGGTCTGTATTATCCGAATCGAAGGTAGCCTGAGGCTCAATAAACTCTGAATGAAGATGCGTCCCTAACTCAACCAGATTACCAAGTGACCTGAAGTAGTTGGCCGATTTACTATCTGAGATTACTTCAGGACTTAGAAGATAAGTAGCTTTAACATTATGCCTGTCGAAAACAGGCTGGAGATTATTTTTCACCCCAATAAGAATATTCTGGAAAGAAAGAGGTTGCCTTACCTTCCAGCTTTCTCCCTTATCACACTCAGTGTCTACGGTAACAGCCAGGATTATTCGCTTTTTCCCCATTTATCCGGCATTAACAGTACCCTGCCATATGATGATGTACGATTGTTTCTTATCCCGGAACGCCAGCTGATACGGCTTGCATCTGTCCATTTGGTTTTATATTCTGACTCTCCTCGCTTTATGTTAAATTCTTTGCAACCGTTTAACAGCATTTTTTTAAAACCTGCTCTGTATCTAATAGAGGATTCTATTTGATCTCCCGTTTGCCCGCTGCACCTGGACGATTCCTGGCAAGGCGGATATTTTTGATTACAAAGCCTTTGCTCATTCCATTGGTTATATCTGCCCATGGGCTATCCAAATTAACGAAGTAATAAGAACCTTGTTCCGTTAAGAAGCTGATCTTTTTTTATTGATTTAGTTTTGAATAGGTCTGACTGCCAGTGACGAATCAGGCAAATCATTAAAAATCATTTTTTCCACCTGAACCAAGAATTAAAAAGCCAGTTCCTGTCCATTTCAGTGCTTTCATATATTATAGCTGGTTTGAGGTTATCGCTTTTGCAAACTCCAATTAATTGCATTGACAAGGTGCAACAGTCAGAACATGTTTTGGTCATTTGCCGGCCACCCCTGTAAGAATCACTGTCAGCCGATTTTCAAACTTCTCAAGGGTAAACTCCTTTTCAAACTTTTCCCTTCCGCTGCAACCCATCTGTTGATGCATGCCGGGATTTCTGATCAGCTCCTCCGGTTTTCCAGCCAGGGCACCAACATCATGTTGTGGGGCAAGAAATCCGGTTACACCATCATCTACCATATCAGGTATTCCCCCTTCAAAGGTAGAAACCACAGGCAGGGAGGGAGGTCGGGAGGGTAGGTACATTCCCAGCCGGAAGGGATTTAGTGAGACGGTGTTTTGATTTACCTCACCCCCTCTTATCCCCCGCTCCCGGGAGAGCGGGGGACGATAGTTGTCTGCAAGGTTATAAGTCTCTGTTTGTTTGAGATGGTTTATAGTTATGGGGTTCTTCAAGTCCCTCCCCCGGGAGAGACCGGGTGGGTGGGTACATCGTCAGGATAGAGCGAGACCGCGAGTGTGAGTCCATCATCAGCAGAGAATATTCTGCACGGTGAGTCCGTTGATTTCAGTTTGTATCCGTATTTGTATGCTATAGTTACATTAATAATATCGCTTGCAGGTACTACCCCTCCCTGCCGGCTGAACGTCTTTGTATTCTGCAGTTACATTATCCTATCGCTTGCAGGAGCTGCACCTCCCTCCCTGCCGGCGGGGAGGGAGGTTGGGAGGGTGGGTACATCGTCAGGATAGAGCGAGACCGCGAGTGTGAGTCCATCATCAGCAGAGAATAATCCGCACGGTGAGTCCGTTGATTTCAGTTTGTATCCGTATTTGTATGCTGTAGTTACATTATTAATATCGTGTGCAGGTACTACCCCTCCCTCCCTGCGGGCAGGGAGGGAGGTTGGGAGGGTGGGTACATTCTCAGCAGGGAGAGAGGTTGAATATATTCCCCGTCGTATCCGGGATCCTTTTCCTTATCCTATTCTCAGGTACACCATGCCGGGGAGGCCAGCCCTGTCAAACACGCCGCGGCCGTCGATCAGCAGCGGATGTTTCATGAGCGACCCTATTTTCTGCCAGTCGGGCATCCGGTATTCCTTCCATTCGGTGACATGAAAGAGCACATCGGCGCCGGTGACCGAGTCGTAGATGTCGGCTGCATATTCAATTGCCGGGCCGAGGCGGCGACGGGCCTCGTCCATTGCGACGGGGTCATGGACCCTCACGGTGCATCCCGACTGTAGCAGCTGGCTTATGAGTGTAAGCGACGGCGCCTCGCGCATATCATCGGTGCCGGGCTTGTATGAGAGTCCCCAGATCGCGGCCCGCCTGCCTCTGAGATCTCCCCTGTAATAATCGCTGAACTTACCGAATAGCACCCGCTTTTGCCTTTCGTTGATGGCCTCGACCGACTCCAGGAGCGTCACAGGCGAACCATGATCCCTCCCGGTCTTTATCAGCGCTTTCACATCCTTCGGGAAGCACGATCCGCCGAACCCCGGACCGGGATAGAGGAACTTGCTGCCTATGCGGGTATCGCTGCCGATGCCCTTCCTCACCAGGGATACATCAGCTCCGACCTTCTCGCAGAGGTTGGCTATCTCGTTGATGAAGCTGATGCGTGTTGCAAGCATGGCGTTTGCCGCATACTTGGTCATCTCGGCCGAGGCTATGTCCATGAAGATGACCCTGAAGCTGCTCAGCTGCATAGGGGCATAGAGCCGGGTCATCAGCTCCCTTGCCCTGCCGCTGTCGGTGCCTACAACCACCCTGTCGGGCTTCATGAAATCCTCGATGGCGGCTCCTTCCTTGAGGAACTCGGGATTGGAGGCTATATCGAACCCGATTGCCTTGCCGCGCCGTTTCAGTTCCCCGGCAATGGTTTCCCTCACCAGTTCCGACGAGCCGACCGGGACCGTACTCTTGGTGACCACCAGCAGGTATTTCTCAAGGTTTTCACCTATCGTCCTGGCCACAGCCAGGACATGACTGAGATCGGCGCTGCCGTCTTCAGCCGGCGGCGTACCCACGGCGATGAACAGTATCTCGGTATCACCAAGGCTCCCGGCAAGGTCGGTTGAGAAGGAAAGCCTGCCCGCCTTCATGTTGCGATGCACCAGGTCCGCGAGACCGGGCTCGTAGATGGGCATGATACCGTTGTTGAGCCCGGCGATCTTTGCCTGATCGGTGTCGATGCACCGCACAGTTGCACCCAGCTCGGCAAAGCAGGCGCCGCTGACCAGACCGACATAACCGGTGCCGGCTATGGAAATATTCATAAAAAGATTGCTTAAATTGTTTTAATGAATAACAGTGACCCAAGACTTCGGTTCATGTGACCTTCTGCCGCAGGCGCTTCGTTGCGGTCCCGTTCCCGTTGTCGGAATAATAGCCGTAACCGTTGCCGTATCCGTACCTGTACCTGCCCGAGTATCCGTACACTCCCTTGCTGCGGCTTATGTCGTTGAGAAGCAGGCTCATGTTCTTTATGCCGTTTGCCTTTGCATCGGCGATGGTGTTCTCGAGGATGTGCCTGACCGTCTTGTTGTGCCGCACAAGGATCACGGTTATGTCGGCCAGCTGGGCAAGCGAGTAGCTGTCGGACACCGCTCCCAGGGGAGCGCTGTCGATGATTATGTAATCGAACCGCCTCCGGAGTTCGTCAAACAGCTCCCTTGTCTTTGCCGACCCTGCCAGTTCGGCGGGGTTGGGCGGAACGGGACCGGCAACGATCACCGACAGGTCCCTGTATTCACTGTCCTGGATTATCTCATCGAGCGTGTTCTGTCCGATGAGGTATGTGGAAATACCGGCATCCCTTTTAAGGTTGAAATCACCGAAGATCTTAGGCCTGCGGAGGTCAAAGCCAATCAGGACGGTTTTCTTCCCGGCCAGGCTGTAAACGGAGGCAAGGTTGACAGAAGTAAAGGATTTGCCTTCTTCCGGCACCGATGAAGTGATAAGGATCACCGGCGATTTTATTTCGCGCGTGAAGAACTGCAGCCTGGTGCGCAGGTTCCTGAAGGTTTCGGCTATCCTGCTCTTCGGATCATTCAGCACCACCGTCTGGTAGGGCATTGCGCTGTGGATGATATGTCCTGCCACCGGGATGTCGGCTATTGCTTTGATGTCTTCCTCTGATTCCACCCTGTTGTTGAGTACACTCATCAGAACCAGAACCAGGGCCGGTGCCACGAGACCGGCAATCGCCGCCAGCCCCAGGTTGCGTGCCGGTCTAGGCTTTACTGCTTCCCGGATGATCGCATTGTCGATGATTTCATTGTCGGGCGTGTTCGAGGCTTTCGTTATCTGTGCCTCGGCGCGCCTCTGGAGGAGGTAGGTGTAGATATTGTCGTTGAGCTTGAACTTCCTTTCGATGCCGAGCAGCTCCCGTTCGGTCTGGGGCAGCTTCCGTATCTCGGTCATGAGCGAATTGAGCCTGTTGTTCAGATCCCTCATTGCAAGGTTGGTGTTGTTCAGCAGGTTGCGTGCGTTCTCCTCCAGCCTGGCCTTTGCGTTCCTTATCTGCGACTCGAGGGTTGTGAGATAGGGGTTCCTGCTGGCGCCGCTTCCTCCCATGGCGATCTTCTGGTCGGCCATGCGGTTGAGCTCGAGGACGAGATTATTCAGCAGCGGATCGCTGATGCCCATCACCGACGGGGCCACGATATCGCCCGCATCCCTGTTCTCGGCGAGATAGGAGAGGAGATACCTGAAATAGTCGTCCTGCATCTTCATTGCTGCCTTTTGGTTGTCGAGCTCCTTTGCCTGGGCGAACAGCTGCTGCGACTGGAAGCTCAGGTCGACCACCTCCCTGTTCCTCCTGAAATCCTGCAGCGTGCCCTCGGTGATGTCGAGCGAGTCGGCAATGGTGCTGAGCTGCCTGTCGATGAAGCTGATGGTATTGGTTGCGACCTGGTTCTTCTTGTCGAGGGTGCGCTGGAGATACATCTCGATATGTTTGTCGAGGAACATCTTTGCTTTCTCGGGGCACTCCGACAGGATCTCGAGGCTCACCATTGATGCCTCGTTCTCTACCGATTTGAGACTGAGGCGTTTACTCCAGGTATCGGTCTGATCAGCGTAGCTGCTGAAGCTGAAGAACCACCGGCCGGGGGCGGGCGGGGGAGGGTTTGCACCGTCGGCATTGCGGGGAACAATGGCGAAAGCATAGTGGTCCGACACTATCTCCTCGCCGAACTTCACCGTCCTGCCGGTCCTGATCTCGGCCGGACCCGGCGACATCTCTTCGGAGAAATAGCTGTACATCCTGACCCCGCTGCCGGTGTTCCTGCTGCCCAGCTTCATTGATCCGTCGCCCGCGATCTCGAGGGTGAACATCACCCCCAGGGGCTGGGGTCTCGAGTAATCGGGCAGCACGATGAAGGGAACATTGTTCAGGCTTTCGCGCGGTCCGAACAGTTCGTCGCTGTAATAGGTCACGCTGAAGTCGAGTGCCCGGATGGTCTTTGATATGAGCGAAGTGGATTTCATTATCAGCACCTGGTTCTGAAGGTTGAACCTGCCTGTATTGAACCCGTACCCGGCCATCAGGTCGGCTCCTCCGAACATTGGGCCCACCGGGCTTCCCGAAGGGGTCTCGATCAGCAGCGACGCGCTGACCCGGTGTACCCTCGGCGAATACTTGTTGATAAACAGGGCCGCCGCCACCGACAGCATCAGGGCAAGCAGAAACCAGTGCCAGTTGCCCAGGAAAAGATAGAAATATTTCATAAGGTCGATATCGTCCTGGGGAGGACGGGGGCGGGGCGGCGAAGGCTGGTGTGGTGTGGCGGTCATGGCTGTGTGTTTGCTATGTTTCGGGTTGCGGGTTTCGGGTTTCGGGTTTCGGGTTTCGGGTTTCGGGTTTCGGGTTTCGAGTTTCGGGTTTCGAGTTTCGGGTTGCGGGTTTATTGTTTAAGTCTTTTAAGTCTGTAAGTGGCAGTGGGTTAGTTACTTTATCCTGAAAAGGGTGAACACTGCCACAAGGAGTGAGACGGCGGTGGCGAAGATCGAGAGGTTCGGGCTCACATACTTGAGGTAGGGTCTCTGCTTCAGCGGAGGTACCACGATAACGTCATTTGGCTGAACGTAGTAGAACGGGCTCGAAAGGTAGTCTTCTGTTAAAAGATTAACATAAAAGACATAGGTGGTTTCGCCCGCGCGGCGGATTATCTTGATCTTCGAAAGGTCGCCGAACTCTGAGGCACCCCCTGCCATGCCCAGTGCCTGGAGGAGGGACAGGTTGTTGTCGCCGGAAAGCTGGGTCGACTCATTTTTCACCTCACCGATGACAGAAAAGCGGAAATTCAGGAGCTTCAGACGCACCACCGGCCGCTCGAGATACTTTTTCACAACTGAGGCGATCGAGTCCTGCGCCTGGCTGATGGTGAGCCCCGCCACCGGAAGTTTTCCCAGTATGGGAAGCTCAAGGTTTCCGTCAGGATCAATGAAATAGCCCTGTGACTGGACCAGGGTACCCGACTGCCCGTAAACCATGCCCGGCACGAGGGTGCGGTCGGCATCGTTGAAGGGGTTGAATGCAGAGGGTGTCATGGTGGAGATCTTTATGTCGAGGAGATCGTTCGGGTTCAGCAGGTACTCAATGATACCCGTTTCGTACTTCCGGGCTTTCAGCTCATTGGCTTTGAGCTCCTCACCTTTCCCGGCAGTGTGCTGGAGCATGGTTATCCTCCTGTTCGGAACGCATGAGGCAGTGAACAGGACGATGGTCAGAACGGTTATGACATTACGCTTTTTCGGGAAGATCATGAACATTATCTTTTAGGAATAAATACGATGCCCGACCTGAAGTTCAGGAAGGAGTCCCTTTTTGCTCCCGGGAGCTTTTGTGTAAAAATGCCGATACCCAGGTCGGCCGCCATGACCGGGCTGATGGTATACCGTGCGCCGAGGACCGGGTTAACGAATAACCGGTTATCATCCCCCGAGTTCCCGAAACTGATCAGTATCCCCGCATCACCGTTGGCATAGGGTGATATTTTCGAGCCGTGAATGGGGTAAGTGAACCTGCCGCTGGCATAAAGCGGCAGGAGCCAGCCTTCGTTGTACAGGTGAAATCCCAGCCCAGCCCCTGCAATAAGGTACTGGTTTATCTGGTATCCGTTTACGGTGGTGAGTCCGAAGTAGTACTTTGAATAGGGTACGCTGGTTACAGCAAGACCAGGGCCACCGCCGAGTTCAGTTATGTTGACGTAACCCCTGAGCGGATTGAGATCCGAGGAGGACGGAAAGCGTCTCTTTGCACCCTGCCCGCTGAGGCCGGCGGTAAGGGCAGCCAGAACAATTAATGAGATTAAGCTTTTCATAGAGGCTGATTGTTTAATAGTGGATATTCTGGAATGTTTTTAAGGAAAACCTCTGATCGTTCCCTGCATCCTGCTCCCAGCCCCATGCCCTCTGCCCCCTGCTCCAAGGCCTCTGCCCGCATCCAGGCATGCTTCCGCCACGTCAGTCACAGGGCCGGGTGAATACAACAACCTGTTTAAGTTGCGGTTATATTATTTTCAACATTCTGTTGTTTCAAAAAAGCCGGGTCGTGTCCTGCCAACGGCTGTGCAGCAAATGAGGTTGCAAACAAATGTTTAATACTGCTGCGACAGTCAGACCGGAACTGATCATGTGTTCCCCGAAATTCTTTTTCTTTTTCATCCTGTGCCCGGAAGTCTGGCTGCCGGCTGCAGAGGCATTCGTCAGAAGCCATGCTTGCATTAAATGTTAAAGTATTGCTTCATCAACCGGTTTAAGTTACAGGCCGAAAATAATAAAATTTTATTGAATATGCTGAAAAACCTGATGAAGTTCAAAGGCCGCAGTATACAATCTGACCGGAAAATTTCCCCCGGCGGGGTATGGCCGGAATGAGCGGCGCTGAACTGAAACTTTTTCATCAGTTCCTCTTTCAGGCTGTGCATGTCGCGAAACTCAAAGCCATACCACGCCGGCGGGTCGTCAGAATGATGAACGGGTCCGGCTTTATCGACAATAAAGGCCAGGTCGGCTGTTTGAATAAGCTCACCGAAACTGGCTTTTTTCTGAAAAAGCCAGTTTTTCTTTTGTCCAGCAAACTTGCCGGTTTTCAGGTTATAAAGTGAAACTTCTTTTGATTCAGCTCTTACATAGAATTGATCTCCGCCGGGAAATGAGATGTAGAACCTAACTCCCACTGGCTGAATATGGTTCTTTACATAATCAATTGTGAAAGGGACGTTTTTATAGGAATTGACATACCATATCCCGGATCTGCGGTAGTACCTGGTCTGAAGATCGAGGTTCTCAATTGTTTTTTCAAATACCGGTTAAGATTTGAGGATCCTCATTTCATTCTGAAAATTCGGATCGGTAAGAAGCAGGCTGCTGTTAAGGTAATTGTTTATTTCCTGCCTCTGCAGCCGGTAATTATCAAGGTTGATCAGTATGGATGAAGTTATCCGGTATTCCGGTCTTGAGAACTGGTTCACAAGGAAAGCCAGTGCAAGGAAGAACACAGGCAGGGCAAGGAAGAGGCGCCAGTTCCTTTTAACAAGCCCGACTGCATGTTTTATGTTTAGTATTTCTTCTTTACCGGTATTGTCCATCTGAGTCGGGGGATCATAAAATTCAATTCAAAGTGATGATTGTTAATTATTTCACAACATTACAGATCAATAATCCTGTAGTTATGGCAGAAAGAATCACTTCAAACGGGAAATGCCTCATTCCCCGGAATCTTTCCCACAAGGGGCAGCAGATGATACCCTTCGCTGTCGACAGGGTAAGCCAGCAGGGATGCACCATATGGCCCCTGGGTACCCGGGTAAAAAGATTGCTGCCGGCTAAAGGTGAAAATGTTGGCGGCATCCTCATCCTGACTGTTAATCTGAATGTAAAGTTCGTCATTGGGCTTAACCTTATAGTCAGAAGGTTCATTTGCCTTGAATGTTCTGATAGCCCCGGAAGATTCGCGCATATACCCGAGATTCCGCTGAGTGACGCATGAGGTGATGAAAAGCAGCACAAGCAAACAGGTTGCGGTATTTCTGGCAACCAGCCATACTGCCATCGCAGCCAGCCTCTTTTTAATATTCATTTTATTCAGCAAAAAGTTTGTCAAAACTGTTTGGACGAAATTAATCAATTTTGACAATAATCTGAATTAAAATGAATAAATCCCGGCTCTTGCCCGCAGCGGACAGCTTGCCATTGAAATATCAGCTGCTGTTCATTCCCCGGATGAATTAACCGGATGATCTTCCTCCAGGGAGAATGGCGTGTCAGACCGGCTTACTTATATGTATCCTTAAAAATTTCTGGTTTATCTTTCCGTTTCGCTAAGTACATGCAGGCCCGCAGATGATTTCAAGCCTGTTTGACTGGGTACATCCGGGAGATTCCGTTTGAGTAATCAATGATATCCCGGCGATCATTCACCGATCCACCGGCATCTGAAAGTACTGCAGATCTGATTCAATCAACGGATAACATGATGTATTCAGCAAACTGCAGGTTGAAATGGACCGGATCCATTCAGGCAATGATGGATAATTTTTCATCCGGTTACCGGTAGAAGCTACACAAAAGGACATACTCCCGTCACGTCAGTCAAATTCTTTTTTGCCTGAAACATTGAGACATGATAAATCCATGTTACCTGAATTTATCATTGTACTGGTGATATTCAGAGTACTAATAGACCAATACCAACACTTTGACAGTGTTTCTCGGAACAGGCTACAATAATAGGAAATATTAAGCAAAGCCTTACAGATGTTGCTTTTAATTTTGATATATGGTTTGTTTTTTTACATTAAATATGCAATATCAGTCATTTGCATCTTTTTCCGGGGTGTTTTCCCGGGTCAGTCAAATGTGACGGATTTATAATCGGTCAGCTCAAGCGCCCGCTTGCGGTAAAGCTTTTTCCCCTGCCTGTCGTTGTTCATCCCCGCAATGCGGCTCAGTCCGAAGTATGCATAGGAGGCAATCTCATCACCATAGACAATATAGGGATTTATGTCGGCAATACCCTTGTCGTAAAGCCGTTGGGCCTCTGCCAGGTTGCCGTACTTCTTTTCCTGGATTATGCCGCTGAATATCGTCATTTCCGCCCGTACGAAAGGATTTGTAAGTGAGCCGTTCCTGATCCGGATAAGATCGCCGGCTTCATCATATTTCCTGAGGAGCAGCAGGTTCCTGACATAAATGGCGAGGTACTGCTCATTGCCGGGGTAGGTTTCATGAAGGAACCTGCCGGGTGCCTCACCTCGTTCATAATTATTTTCGAAGTTTATAAAGATGTGGGTAAGGAAGAAAGCCGATTCGGCCTTCAGCATTATGGAATTTTCCGCTGCCCTGCGCAATTCCCGTAAACCCGTTTCAATATTGCCTTTCGGGAACAGGATGGCAATCAATTTATATACAGGATGCTTTTCGGGATAGGCTTCGCGGTAATAATTGTAAAGGCCGGTGAAAAAATAAAAATCATCATAGGATGAGGTATAGTTAAACGATTCGCGCAGATATCGCCAGGTGGACCTTGCCAGGGGAAACACCTCGCTGCTCAGGTCATTGTCGGCATAATACATAAGGAGCAGACCCCTTGCACCCAGATTGGCCAGGAGGTATTCAGCATAATCAGGCGGATTCCGGACATCACCGCATATTCTTATGCAGGCATTCAGGTCGTCGCGAAAACTGTCTCCAGCCGGGGTTGAGGAGAGCAGCGGGAAATTCTCCCAGTAGGTTATCATTCCGCTGAGAATATATCCGACAGGATGCCCGGGCCATGATCGTTTTATTTTTTGCAGGAGTTCCCTTGCCTCGCCAAACCTGAAATTATAGATGTTGTCGACGCATTGTTTCACCGTTTCCAATGATTCCGGATCGCGGAGAATCTGGGCGCCTGACTGCAGTGGCAGCATCGGTACCGAAGCCAGGGCGAGCATCAGAAGAAAGATAAGTCTTTTCAAGCAGAAAAAATATCTGCAAGTTTAAAGAATTTTGTTACATTTTACATCCTGAAACATGAAAGTTGACGGGTTAAGGAGTTGAAAAGCAGGACAGCGGGTGCGGACAGCGAAGATCCCCTGGCAGGAGGGGCAGGGGCGGGGGCGGTAATAACGGCAGCAGGTTGCCGGCTGCAAAACGCATATAAATCAGGCTGCTGTCAACATTTTTTCGCGGAATTAAAAATTTTAAAAGTTAAATCATACCTTTGGGTATCATTTGATAAATGTGAGAGAACATGAAAAGGTTAACGGTTATTTTACTGTGCATCATGGCCGTAACGGCCTGGCAATGCACAAAAGATGAGAGGAATCTTTCATTGAAGGAATCAATTGAAAGGAGCGCTGCAAGGATCAACACTGCAGCCGATGCAATATCTGTTTCAAAAGGCTTCAGTATCCTTACGGTGACCGATTACGGTGCAAAATCGGACGACAATTATGGATTCCGCGACAGCATCGACCTGGAAATGATCGCCGGAATATATGATTTCAAGCCGGGAGAAGCGAAACACCACCACCACTTTTTCCCTTTAAGGCTCTTTGAAAAAACCGGGGAGAGCGATAAGATGATAATAAACATGCCTGAGAAACTGGCATTTCATCCCATGCATCTCCATTTTTGCGACAGGGCCGACTCTGTGCTGAAAAATAATTTTACCATCAGGGCCGCCGGCTACCATTATTATTTTACCGGGTTGAACAACTCCGATTACAGGCTTGAGGCAGATTTCAGCCTCAATTCTGAAGATATCGGTAAGATGAGCATGTATTCAGCCTGGAAGCAGGGTTTTACCGGTGAGTATTCAAAAAAATTCACTTTCCCCGAAGGTTATTCGGTAATCAGCAGCGGCTCGACAGGTGATACGGTAAAGCTGATCTTTGCACTTGCAGAAGGCGGGGATATCCTTTTAAAAGAAGCACTGATTTTAACGGGAAAGGACTTCAGGCATCATGAAAGGCAATACATACTATCGGTCGGCAATGTTGACATGAAGAAGACTTCAGGCATTGATTCGATCCAGGTGTTCCTCAATGGCGTCCTGCAGAAAAAAGCAGCTGCAAAGATCACTGATGCCGAAGCTGACGACAATCCGTCGATTTGCCGCAGGCGCGACATCCTGCTGACTTTTGATGACGGAACAACAGCAAAGCTCAGCGACCTGCTTTCTCCGGCAAGGAAGACCCTGAAGCTGTTGCACCGGTCGATCGGCGAGATGTATTTCTCGAAGTACATAGTTGATTATATTGCTTTGAGCATCTACTATAATAATCATCAGTAAGAACGGAGGATAAGCGGTGAGTTCCTCTTTCGCCACGGATGCGGAGGATAAGATGCGGGTAATGAGTAATGAATAATGCGAATTAAGAGTTAAAAATTAAGTAAATGAAAGCTGCTGCGATTTTTCCAAAGACATGCACGAGCAAACCTTTGGTAGATCGCACTTCAGACGCTCTTTGAATATCTGTTTTGTCTATAAGCCAGTTGAATAATGATTCAATAGGTTGTCTCACCCCTGATACAGTCCTGGAGTATAGATCATTAGCTGCTTTTCCCCATTGGTTTGTTGTCTCCGACTGGCCCTTTACGCCTTTAACCGGTGTTAATATTTCGGAATTACAAGTTCTTGCCATATACTTCAATAGTTCGGTATCCTGGTAAATCTTATTACCATAAAAACTACGATTGGGTGAAAGTAGCATGACACCTGGGGTATCGGCCGGGGGGGAGGTGAGTTACCATCATTGGTATTGTCCAGCTCCTGCGGAGCTGAACAGCCTGGGGGGATGCCGGACCTCCGGTTTCACCGGAGGTTATTGTTATCCTTCTCATTCTGAGAAGGTGCCGGCTGACGGATGCTCCTTCGGAGCATGTCCCTGCCAGAGAGTTATGTTACGGGAGGGAGTTCCCGGTATCAAGATCGCCTAATTCCTGAATGTCATTGCCAGAGAGTTATGTTATGGGGGAAAGATATCAACTTCAATATTATTCATACCGGTGGATGGCAGTAGAAGAGAGGTATCTTCAGAAGGGCAGTATGAGCTTCCGCGAAGGTCAGATGCGAAGCATCCGGAAAAATACACGTAGAAGTCGTATTATAAGGGGGAAATTGTTCTTTCCGCGAAGGTCAGATGCGAAGCATCCGGAAAAATACACGTAGAAGTCGTATTATAAGGGGGAAATTGTTCTTTCCGCGAAGGTCAGATGCGAAGCATCCGGAAAAATTTACGTAGAAGCCATATTATAAGGGGGAAATTGTTCTTTCCGCGAAGGTCAGATGCGAAGCATCCGGACAATAGAGTCACGCAAGTGACTGAATATTAATAACCCCCGGTGTTAACCGGGGGTTAAAGTCACACCAATGATTTTGAGCCCCGAACGGGGCGACACAGACCCGGATTTTCCCTGGAATTTAGTATCATGCTTTCGTCTCGTTGTATTAGTAACAAAAACATCGGCCGGGGGGGAGGTGAGTTACCATCATTGGTATTGTTCAGCTCCTGCGGAGCTGAACAGTCAGGGGGGGATGCCGGACCTCCGGTTTCACCGGAGGTTATTGTTATCCTTCTCATTCTGAGAAAGCTCCGGCTGACGGATGCTCCTTCGGAGCATGTCCCTGCCAGAGAGTTATGTTACGGGGGAAAGCTATCAACTTCAATATTATCTATTCCGAAAGACAGCAGTATCAAAGAGGTATGCTATGTGGCAGGCTACCATCATCAGTATTTATCAGCAGAGGGGTATGTCAGACCAGTTT
>Ga0255343_1004011_pt1 | contig 14973 bp, 12 predicted proteins | sample wastewater_treat_4_FD_192413 | JGI IMG/M metagenome (GOLD analysis project Ga0255343, IMG submission 192413) | Wastewater microbial communities from Lulu Island WWTP, Vancouver, Canada - plant16 | ecosystem: Engineered > WWTP > Wastewater > Unclassified | place: Canada: Vancouver, British... | reverse complement strand
GGAGAAAACGTGATGCAAGTTTCCATAGGCCTTGCACAATTTATTCTTGGCCCTATTGGCATTGTATTGCCCGATTCCTTGATGGGCGAGATTACGCCAACTATAGCGCAATCCATAATGCGCGCGAGCGGCAAGAAAATATTGCTCCCCGTGAGCCAGCCTCATTTCGCGCTCGCCGGAGTATCTCCTGTGCCTCTTTCGAAATTGATCGAGGAAGCGGTGAACCTTCTTGTTGCCGAGCTAGATGAGAGCCTTGCAAATAAGCCAGAAAAGCAATAGAAAAGATTTGTACTTGCAGATATGATAGAAAGGTAAATAGAATAATCTGGCAAGAACCTACTGGCCCGAAGGCCAGAGCATATTTAATGTGCCCTTAAATGTGCCCTTAAATGAATGCGGGCCGAATTTAATGCTGCGCGAATTTATACATTGTGGCTGAATTGCCAAAAGCGCCTAAATGAATGCGGCCAGAAGCGTCGCCTTCTGGTCCATCATTGAAAATCGAAGTGCTCGAAGCACTTCCTAAGGTGAGCTCAAAGCCTGCCTAAATTATCTTCATTTCCAAAGGATCCTCTATGGCTATCGGGTATTCTCATCATAAGGCACAGAATAAGGCACAGAGCAATCTACCGCTGCAAGCATCTGTTTGCTCAGTGCGCCTTCGCGGGCTTCTATGCCTCACACTTATATGCCTTATTGCTTTTCCACTTGCTGCACAGGAACAACTTGTAATTGCCTCCACCTCATGGGTGCAGGCATATGCGGTGGCTGCAGGCGCAAAGAATATCATTACAATCGCTCCGTTCGAGCTTCAGCATCCCCCCGAATATGAAATGAAACCATCCGACCTAATTGCGGTGCAAAATGCCTCATTGATTGTCTATTCTAGTTATGAAAAGTTCGCAAAGAAACTTGCAGAGACAGCCCAAAATAAGAACATAAAAATAATAGCCGTCTATACCGACAATGTCCCCTCAAACATTATCGCAGAGTCGAAAAAAATCGCAGAGGCCTTGGGTACCACCGAAGAGCATGCAAAATGGGCTCAATCATTCACATCGTTTACAAACGACATGCGAGCCAAGATTGTCGCTTCGCTGCCAGATAAAAGGGTTGCCGTGCAAGCTTATGTTAAAACCTTTGCGGTGTGGCTAGGGCTCGATGTAGTTGGCACATTTGGTCCTGGAGAGCCATCGCCAGCGGTTGTTCTCGATCTAATAAAGAAAAAGCCTGCGATGATCTTAGATAACTATCACAATCCAGGCGGTAAAGCTTTAGCCGAAAGCCTCGGTGTCCCAAATGTGCTCCTTATAAATTTCCCGGGAAAGGATGGCACCCGCACGATAGAGGATGTATTTCTCTACAATGAAAAAGCCATCCTCGGGCAAAGCTGGAGATAAGGTAGTGCTTCGAACAATCCCAAAAGAATTAGGTCAAGAGCCGTCAAGAATGACAGATAGCCCCCAACAAAAGGCTACTTCACAGATGCAGAAGCAGATGCATGTACAGATGCCGGCACGGAGCGCACAAGATTATCGGCCAATATTATCGGCAAAGGATCTCTCCATAGGATATCGATACGCCTTACCAATTGTCAGCGGTATATGCTTCGATTTTCCAGTTCCTTTTTCAGCCAGAGGCAATGCGACAGTTATCTATAAGAAACGAAAGAATATCCTTGGATTTGTAGGTCCAAATGGGGCAGGCAAAACAACCTTTCTCAAGACCTGTATTGGACTTTTGTCTCCGTTAGGTGGAGAACTACGGCTTCTTGACACCGATACGATGTCGTCGACATTCAAAGAAACGCGTAAAAAATTGGCTTATATCCCACAAAACAAGCCAGAAGGAAATTCGGGGCAGCTGCGTATTTCGGTGCGAGAGGCGGTTTCTTTTGGCAGATTGGGTAAGTGTGGATTGGCTGGTCGCTTTGGCCCTGAGGATCGATGCGCGGTAGAGGCCGCTATCGCCCGATGTGGTCTGGAATCGCTCGCAAATATGGCAGTTCAGGATCTTTCGGGCGGGCAGTTCCAGAGAGTGTCGATAGCGCGGGCGATAGTGGCCGAACCAGCTGTCTACTTATTCGACGAACCAGGCAGCTACCTCGACCAAGAAGGCCAAATGACCATGCAAAGCCTTATTCGCTCGATCTCGGAATCGGACACCCCCCTTATTCTTGTGACACACGATCGAACCCTAATCGAACTCTGTGACGAAGTCTTGTTCTTTGAGAAAGGAACGGCAAGGCTTCTCGAGACTAGTGCCTTCCTCGCCAGCATAGACGAGATTTAGAGAAAGCTCTAGAGGAATACCAGATATGATGGAATTGCTAAAAATTCCTGCCTTCGGTAGAGCATTTGTCGCACTTTTCGCCTGTGGCATGGCCTTTCCTATACTTGGAATATACATTCTTTCGCTAGATTTGATTCCAGTGCGGTTTGGGGTAATGCACCTATCGTTGCTGGGAGCGACAATCGGACTAATAGTCGGTATCGATCCTATTTTCTTAGCGATGCTGTTCTCGATCGGAGCAGGATTTGCAGTGTCAGCTTTGAGCTCGCGAAAAACTGGGGGCGATTCGGGTGGAGCTATGGCTCTTCTTATGACAGCAAGCCTGGGTATCGTGTTCATTCTTTTCTACAAGGCCAATATTCATGCCATAGAAGCGTTCAATCTCTTCTGGGGCAATGTGCTTGCGCTCGATAGAATTGAAGTGCGACTCGTTATAATTGTTTCAGCGATAATTCTGGCTGGAACTATGCGCTATTTAAGACCTATTTCGGCAGTGCTTTTCGACAGGGAGACTGCCTTTGCCTTTGGCCTACCTTCAGGGATTGTCCATACTGCCATTTTGGTTATGGTATGCGTCGGAATAGGCTTGGGCATTCGTATCACAGGGGCGCTCATGGTGGATGCCGTGACACTTCTCCCCGCGCTCGCCGCTCAATCGCTCAAGAAAAACTTTAGACCCACCTTGCTGCTTGCTTCAATATTCGGAGTATGCATAAACCTTCTGGGCTTTGCCCTCGCAATTCTCCTGGATCTTCCAACAAGCCCTGCGATCATTGTAGTTGGCACCGTAGCAGTGCTGGGTTGCAAGCTTTTATCGCGCCTAAGCCAACAATAAAGTTAGGCTTAGGCCTTCATTCACCGCCTCAAACCCTTCCTGCCCAGTTTTTCTGCAATGCGCACCAGAGCATCTATATCATCCGTATCTGGAGGCAATACATCATTCCATCGGCTATCGAGACAGTTGCCTGGTGCAAAGGCCGTGAAATACCATGGTATCTCTTCAGGAACAAGGGCTGCAAGCGCTTTGATGGCTGGTTCGTCTAGATATCCCGGCACAACTACGCTGCGGACCTCGAATTCTTCCTTGTATTTTGCAAGGATGTTGAGGCTTTGGATTACCGCGGCAAAAGGAAAGCTGCTTGACAAATCGCCATAACGCTGGGCATCGGTCTTGAGATCGAGCGCAACATAATCGGGCCTTGTGCGCGGATCTTCGATCAGGGCCGAAAGCTTCTCTGGAAGAGATCCGTTTGTGTCGAGCTTGACAAGGAGGCCGAGCTCATGTATTTGCGCTATCAGCTCGCTTATTATTCTTTGCAGTAAGGGCTCGCCTCCAGTGAGAACGACTCCCTGCACAAGGTGCTTGCGTTTTTCTATTATGGATAGGCATTCATCGAGGGCTAGCAAATCGTCCGCTTCGCCGAGTACGAGTTCTCTATTGTGACACCATGGGCAACGAAAATTGCAGCCTGTAAAGAAAATCACGCTTGCAAGCCTGGCGGGATAATCAAGGAGCGATGTCTTGCGAAAACCTACTCGAATGCGCTCGCCAGATGGCAGCGAACCGTCATAGATTCCACTTGGCGGAGTCCAATCGAACAGCTCTTGGTTCGCCTGGCTTTTGCGGCTTTTCCGGATATTGTGACTTTTCTGACTACTACGGCTTTTCTCGCTTTTGTCCATTGTGTTCATGAATGCATGTTTTCCTGCGCCACAAAAAATTTCTTGAGCTCTGTTACATTACACAGGCGCGCTGCTATCTCTCCATTTTCACTGAGTACGAGGACGGTTGGTGTAGAATATATTTCAAATCGAGAAGCCTGAGACATTCCTTCCTGCGAATCGGCATCGATTTCCTCGAAATCAATATTGCCAGCTAGAGCCCTTCTTACCGGTGGACAGTTCGGACAGCTTTTCCTCGCAAAAAGAAGCACTCTGGAAGCGCCATTATGATTACTATTATGATGTACCTTGCTTTTATCTCGTTCAGTGCCATCATAATGCACCTCGCTTTTATCTTGCTCAATAACATCATCCTGCGCCTTGTGCTTTTCGCCCTCAATGCCATCATCCAGCGTCCCGCTTGCATAATGCTCGGGGCTATGAGACTCCGCCGAGTCATCCCTCTGCTCAGGGCTATCAGACTCCGCCTTGCAATCCCTCTGCGCTAGGCTATTGCACGTCGCTCTTTCGTTCGGTTTTGAGTCGGGATCGAATACGCGCCTTTCCTTATATTCTGCCCTTTTGCCTGCATTCCAGTTCTTCACCGAACGATAATACCCGACTATGCGGCTATAGACTTCGGTTCTTGTCCCGAGAATCTGGGCGCCCTCGCCCATCTTCTCGCCCCTTTGCTCCATTTTTCTACGCTCTTCTGCGGCGCATAGTGGGCAAAAAAAGTGTTCTCCGGCGAGATAGCCATGTATCGGACAAATGGAATAGGTTGGAGAGATGGTAAAATAAGGGATTCTATATGAATAGGCTATAGTCTTTACAAGCTGAGAGCATGCTCGCCAGTCAGAGATGGCTTCACCAAGGAATACATGGAAGACCGTTCCGCCTGTATAGACTGTCTGCAACTCCTCTTGCAGGTCGAGCGCATCGAAAATGTCGGAGGTATATCCAACGGGAAGCTGTGAGGAATTCGTGTAATAGGGCTCATCGGCGCCAGAGGTTATGATCTCCGGATACCTTTCCTTATCGTGCTTTGCAAGTCTATAGGAGGTAGACTCCGCAGGCGTTGCTTCCAGGTTGAATAGATCTCCCGTTTCTTCCTGAAAATCGGCAAGCCTGATCTTCATGTATTTAAGAAGCTTAAGAGCAAAATCTCTCCCTTCTTCCGTAGCCGTTGTGACTGATGAGGAAAAGAAATTTTGAAGGCATTCGTTCATCCCCACAATGCCAATCGTACTAAAGTGATTCTCGAAAGTCCTTAGATACCGTTTTGTATAAGGAAACAGACCCGCATCGAGCAAGCGCTGAATAACCTTGCGCTTTATAACAAGACTTCTCTTTGCTTTTTCCATCAGCTCATCGAGTCGGCTGAAGAATTCTTTTTCGTTTCGCGAAAGATAACCAATTCTGGGCAAATTGATCGTCACGACGCCTATCGAGCCAGTGAGCTCATCGGCTCCGAATAGCCCGCCGCCTTTTTTCCGAAGTTCTCGCTTATCCAGCCTGAGCCTACAGCACATACTGCGGACATCGGCTGGATTCAGATCAGAATTGATAAAATTCTGAAAATAGGGTGTGCCATATTTAGCCGTCATTTCGAACAAAAGCTTTGCATTCGGGGAGTCCCAGTCGAAATCGCGTGTCACATTATAGGTAGGTATGGGATATTGAAAGCCTCTGCCCGATGCATCTCCTTCGAGCATGAGTTCGATAAAAGCCCTGTTAATCCTGTCCATTTCTGGCTTGCAATCGCCATAACAAAAATCGAGTTCCTTTCCCCCTACAATGGCTGGTTTTTCGCGCAGATCCTCCGGCACGGTCCAGTCCAGCGTGATATTCGTAAAAGGCGCCTGACTCCCCCAGCGCGATGGCGTGTTTACCCCAAAGACAAAGCTCTGAAGGCTCTGTTTTATCTCCTTGTCGCTCAAGTTGTCCACTCTCACAAAGGGGGCGAGATAGGTATCAAAAGAGCTGAAGGCCTGGGCTCCAGCCCATTCATTCTGAAGAATTCCAAGAAAATTCACCATTTGATTGGCGAGAGTGGAAAGATGACTTGCCGGCTTCGATGAAATCTTGTCAGGAATACCGCCCAGCCCTTCGCGGATCAAATCCCTCAAAGACCAGCCTGCGCAGTAACCTGAGAACATGGAAAGATCGTGGATATGAAAGTCGGCATTTCGGTGAGCTTCTGCGATATCTTTCGGGTATATCTGCGTGAGCCAGTAGTTCGCTGTTACGCTTCCCGAATTATGCAGAATAAGCCCACCAAGCGAATAGTTGACATTGGCATTCTCATTGACGCGCCAGTCCGATCGGGCGAGATATCCATTCATGGTCGCCGAAATGTCCAACATAAGCTTCTTTGTGTCGCGAATTGCTTCATGCCGGGCTCGGTATAGGATATAAGCCTTCGCAACTGCAGTCTCTCTCTGTTCGATCAGAATGGTTTCGACTATATCCTGAATCTCCTCGATAGCTGGTATAGAGTTAGGATGGCGAGCCTGAATTAGTTCCTTAATCTTTTTCTCCGCAAGGTCTGTGTATAGAACAGGTTTGCTATTCCCTTGATTATCAAGGATCGATGTATTCGTTGCGACGAATGCTTTTTCTATGGCTTTCTCTATTTTATGTCTATCGTAACCCACCACTTCTCCAGAGCGTTTCACCACGCTCTTTATAGGCGGAACAACTTGCCATTCCAGAAAATCGGGTCCAAAAAGGCTAGGAATCTCTGTTCCTTTCGTCATATCTCGATTACCTCTACTATATATTGTGTGCTATGCCAGCAAAGACACAATATATATTGGTCATTGGGCGGACGCAAGAGGCAAAAGTATCAAGAATCTTAAATATTCTTAATTTAGCGAACCCGGATTAGGCTTCATCTGTTTTGAATTCTTTTACATTGTTGACGGTTTCGGCACCCCGCCTTATAATTTTAAGCTAAGAATATTAGGGGGTCCCCATGAAAGGCAAAAGATATTTCGTGGTTATTGCGGCAGTCATGATCATTGCCTCCGCAATCAATGTCTTCGGCGCTGGTCCTGCAGTAAAGACAGACCGGGTCGTGTACCTCATAAATGGCGCTCTCGGCGACAATGCATTCTATGATTCCGGAGAGGCGGGCATCAAGAACATCGAGAAGAACTATAAGGTTCAGACTCGCACTATCGAATGTAACTTCGATGCAGGAAAGTTCCAGCCTGCACTAGATGCGGCAGTCCAGTACGCCGACGTGATTTTCGTCATCTCCTATGGCTTCGAAGATCAGCTCATGGCGATAGCGGATAAATATCCCAATAAGGTTTTCGTCAACATCGATACGATAGTCGAAAATCCGAAAAAGACTATCACATCGGTCTTCTTTCTTGCCGAGCAGAGTTCCTATCTTGCAGGCATGACCGCAGCACTTGCCACTATGGAGACCTCGCTAAAAGGCGTAAACAAAGACAAAATCATAGGCGTCATTGGAGGCGATACAGACCCAATAGTCAGTGCATTTGTCTTCGGTTATCAGCAGGGCGCCAAAGCGGTGGACAAGAACATAAAGGTGCTGACCAAATCGCTTGGCGGGGCTTGGGATGATTCGGCAAAAGGCAAACAGGCCGCACTACAGCTCTACGATCAGAAAGCTGATGTTATCTACCAGGTAGCAGCCGCCGCGGGTATCGGTGTACTGCAAGCAGCAGCAGAGCGCGGGCTTTATGCTATTGGCGTCGATACAAACCAGAACGACCTAGAACCAGGTCACGTCATTGCCAGTGCGGTGAAGAATGTCGGCGCCAGCATAGAGTCGGTCTTTAAGACCATCATGGATGGTACATATAAACCTGGTGTCATCATCAACGCAGATCTTGCAAGCGGTGGTGTAGACCTCGTCTTCGATGCAAAACAGCAGGTTCTTCCCAAAAAAATCGTCGACAAGGTCAAGACAGCACGCCAGCAGATCATAGATGGAAAGCTGAAGGTTCCTCTATACAATGGCGAGAATGTCTGGCAGTGATGATCGTCTAGGATCCGAAGCTGATTCCATAGGCCTGTCAGAATAATATTGGCGCTTGTCAGAAAAAGGTGGGCGCTGCTAGCAGAGAGCCATAAGATTAAGCTGGGCGCTGCTAATTGAGAACTATGCGCGCTCACCTTCCAGCGCTTTCTTTCGCCAAGGACAAGTCCAATGCCAAGAGCAAGCCCAATATTAAAGATAGGCCCAATCTTTTTTCTATATCATTGATTTTTAATTGAAAGTGGCAACTCATGGATGATTTTATTTCGCTTGAACATATTGTCAAAGTATATCCGCCCAATGTCCTCGCGGTAGACAATGTCTCCGTCGGATTTCGAAAAGGCGAAATACATTCGATAATAGGAGAGAACGGCGCTGGCAAAAGCACGTTGATGAAGATCCTTTATGGTCTAGTGCCATTCGATTCCGGTACCGTCCGTCTAAACGGCAATGCTGTTCACTTCAAGAAGCCCGCCGATGCGATAGCGATGGGCATTGGAATGGTTCATCAGGAAATCGAGCTCATCTCTCAGTACAAGGTCTGGCAAAATGTCGTGCTCGGCGCGGAGCCCATTCGGGGCTCTGCAGGCAAGCTAGACGTCAAGCAAGCAATCGAGCTCGTGCGAGCAAAAGTCGACGAATTTCAGTTCAACATCGATCCCGAGGCCATCGTTGACCGCATCTCCGTCGCCGCTCGCCAGAAGGTCGAAATTCTCAAACTGCTCTACCGAAATGTCTCGGTTCTCATACTAGACGAACCGACATCGGTGTTGGCTCCTCAGGAAATTCCTCAGCTTTTTTCCGAGCTAAAGCGTCTGCGCGACAAAGGCACTACGATTCTTTTCATTTCCCATCGGCTCGATGAAGTGCTCGAGCTCAGCGATCGAATAACCGTCATGCGTAAGGGCAAAAAAATCGCAACTGTGGCCGCTGCGGAAACAAGCAAGGCAGAGCTCGCTCAGATGATGGTCGGCAGGCAGGTCATCTTTACCTCTAAGCGCGCTCCTCATGAGAGCGGATCGAAGATGTTCGAAACGAAGAATCTGAACCTTGTGCGACGCGATGGTCTTAAACTTCTTGATGATATTTCGTTTTCGGTTCACGCAGGCGAAATTGTCGGCATAGCAGGTGTGGAAGGCAATGGTCAGTTCGAACTGGTCAACTGTATCATGGGATTGACCGAGCCAAGCGGCGGGCATATAGAAGTCGGCAACAAGGAAATCACTCGACTTACCATTCTCGAACGGCGCAAATTGATTTCCTTTGTGCCGCAAGATAGGGCCAAGATGGGAGCTAGTATTCCCGCTTCGATATTGGACAATGCCATAATGACACACCATCGACTTAATCCGGATTTTTCGAAATGGAGAGGCCTTGTACTAAACTACCGCACTGCGCGGACTTTTGTCGAATCTCTTGCCGAGCGCTTTTCTGTGCAGATGGCATCATATCAGAACCCATTTAGATCGCTATCTGGAGGCAACCAGCAAAAGGCAATCCTTGGCCGCGAGCTATTGTTGCCCACTCCTTTCTTCTTGATGGATCAGCCAACTCGAGGGCTAGATGTTGGATCGATCGAGTATGTGCATGATCAGATTCTCTCTATGCGCCAGGAAAATCGAGCCATTCTTGTCATCTCTGCGGATCTCGAAGAACTTTTTTTAATCGCAGATAGAATACTCGTGATGCATCGCGGAAGAATAGTGGCGGATCTTGTTACCGACCAGACCTCGATCGAAGAAGTTGGGCGCTATATGCTAGAAGGGAAGCTTACAGCATGATACGCAAAATAATCAGTGGTGTGCTTGGTGTCGTAATCGCGCTGGCGGTAGGTGCTCTTATCATGTTGCTGCAAGGTTATGAGCCTTTAGCAACATACGGAGCTCTGGCGCAATTTTCGATTGGCGGGCTTGGGCCATTTACTACTACCCTAAAGAACGCCGTGCCGCTTGTGCTAACTGGACTGTCCGCAGCAATAGCTTTTGCCTCCGGGCCTGTCAACCTAGGACAGCCCGGGCAGTTCGCATTCGGAGCTCTTGCGGCGACGCTGGCAGGGCTCTATACAAACCTTCCGCCATTTCTCGAAATTCCACTTCTCATGCTATGCGCTATCGCAGGTGGCGCGCTATGGTCGGGTCTAGCGGCCCTTTTACGCCAAGCCTTCGACATGAGCGAATTCATTGTCACTCTAATGCTCAACATGATTGCGGATTTCTTTACTGCATGGGCAATTGCATATCCTTTTATGGACAAGAAGGCATTCTCGCCCATGACCCCGCCTATTGCCAAGAGTGGCTGGATGCCTGAAATAGGATCTTTGAGCTCATCTGTTATTGTGATGCTTATGTCTGTGGCTATCATGTGGTTCGTTTTTCAGCGCTGGCGCGCGGGCTATGAGTGGCGCATCACAGGTCAGAATTCGCTCTTTGCGCGTATTGGCGGCTGCGATGTGCGAGGCAATTTCGTCGCGGTAATGCTGGTCACCGGTGCACTTGCCGGGCTTGCGGGCGGGCTTGTGGTAATGGCCGGTCCGCATAGATTCATCAAAGGGCTTGGCGCCAACTATGCATGGGATGGAATAATGGTCGCTATTATGGCGAACAATGGGCTTGTGGAGACGCTCATCTATGGCATCTTTGTATCGGCGATTCAGACGGGAGCGCTGGGCATGGAGTTAATAACTAATGTTCCAAGCGAGATAGCGCAGGTGCTTCAAGCGGTACTCGTGCTCGTCATAGTGGCTACGCGCGAATACGCAGTGTTGGCCTTCGATAAACTCGCAGCCCGACGTCAAGCAAGGGAGCATGCAGCATGAATATCGTAATTGGCTTAATAGTAGGCATGATTTCCGGAGCAACTCCCATTCTGCTTGCTGCACTCGGCGGAACTCTGACATTTTACGCAGGCATCTTTAACATTGCCATGGAAGGCATGATGCTCATGGCTGCATTCTTCGCGGTTCTGGGCTCTTTCTTGTTTCATTCCTGGGTGATTGGGCTTGTATGCGCCATAGCGGGAGCTATGATTCTAGCTTTGATCTTTATTTTCTTTTCCGTAAAACTGAATACCGACGAATTTGTATCCGGAATTGCCCTTAACCTCTTTGCGTTGGGGATTACGACTTATCTACTGAGACAGATATTCAAAGTAAAAGGTGTTTTCACGTCTAAGCTAATCACATCGGTTCCGAATTTGAGAATCCCTTTTATCGAGAAGATCCCCGTGTTGGGGCCCGTTGTATCCGGTAGAAACCTAATCGTGTATCTTGCTGTGATTGCAACATTTATCTGCTATTATCTCGTATTCAAGACACGTTTTGGCTTGAGGCTGAGAGCAGCGGGCTATAATTCGAACTCGCTAGATTCGAGCGGGGTGCGCACTTCTAGCATGAGGATTCAAGCTCTTCTATTGTGCGCTGTATTCTGCGGGCTGGCGGGAGCCTATCTTTCGCTGGGCTATGTAACTCTCTTTGCCGAGAACATGACGGCTGGCCGCGGATGGATTTCCTTGGCAGCGATTATTCTGGTGGATGGTCATCCTTATGGGATAGCGCTGATTTCGTTGCTCTTTGGCTTTTTCGACGGGCTTGGGCTTTTCTTGCAGAGCTATGGAGTCAGCCCACAATTTACGTCGATGGTGCCATATATAGCGACTCTCGTGGCCCTCTACGTATATTCGCGCCGTGCCCGCGAGCGCGAAAGGAAAGCACTATGAATCAGAAATCAAACAAGCCGAATACGATGCCCTTTCGTCCTGCTTGGAAGATCGAACGAGAGCTTAGGCTTTCGGCCATTCCTCTGGATCGCAGAACGCACGAAAGCAATTGGTATACGAGCGATACAGTGTTCCCTACAGGCGATGATCTGATAGCTCTGTTTTGGCATTCCTCCGTCCCTGGTTCGGGAGCACCCGAGATTCCATACCTGGAAATGGTCCAGGCCATGGGCAATAAAGGCTACGATGTCTCGAAGGCCGAAATACTTTTGCATAAAGGCCTAGCTATGGCTGAATCTTGTAGACTTGGGCATGGAGGAAAGCCGAGCCCTGATTTGCGTGCTCTCACGGCCGAGCTTCTCCACGAAATCCATTATGCTCCTAGAGACCTCTCCCATCCATATTGGCGCTATGAACATCCACAAGAATGGGATGAGATTCGCGAAGCAATGCCTGCCGCTACCGTCGCTGAGACCAATCGCCCTTCTCTACCCAGCGATTTAGAAGCTAGGATACATGCTGGCTGGCTTGGCCAACTTGCAGGTGGCGCATTCGGTACTGCAATCGAAGGTTATCATAGCGAGCAATTACATAAAGTCTATGGCCACATAGACGAGTACATAACAGAACCAGAAACCACAAACGACGACGTTGTATATGAGCTCGCCTTTCTCGATGCGCTGGAAAAAAATGGAAGAAATCTGACATCGCGCGACATTGCACTCGAGTGGATACGCCAGATTCCCTTTGGATGGTCTGCCGAATGGATAGCTTTGCACAACTTGGCTGATGGTATATTCCCTCCAGAATCAGGCTCTTGGCACAACCCTTACTCTAATTGGATAGGAGCGCAGATGCGCGGTATGGTCTGTGGCCTTGTGAGCCCTGGCTGGCCAATAGAAGCAGCTCGCCTCGCCCATCTCGATGGCGTAGTATCGCATTCGGAAAATGGAGTCTATGGAGAAATCTATGCCGCGGTTCTGACTTCTCTAGCTTTTGTTTTGTCTGACCCCCGTACCCTCCTTACCGATGCCGCTGAATTTATACCTGCAAAGAGCGAATATGCTGCCGTGCTTGCAAAATGTCTCGAGACTGTCCGCTCGAATGCGCAGCCAGAAGCAGCCTGGAAAAAGCTCGATGTGTATTTCGAACGCTATAACTGGATCCATGCCTACCCCAACATTGCAGCCGTCATAACTGCGCTATGGTTTGGCAATAGCGACATGACCGAATCCTTCCGGATACTTGCTCATGCAGGCCTCGATGTCGACTGCAACGCTGGCCTTGTGGGGACAGTGCTCGGAATAATAAACGGTGTGCCGGATAAATGGGGAAAACCCTTGAACGATACCCTTGAAACATATCTATCCGGGAAAGAGCATCTCAGCATTCGAATGCTAGCCGCTATCACGGCTCGCCTTGCGGCTCTATGAAGACATCGCGCGATTTTGTATTCAATACCAGATGCGCTGCGTTTTTCCTCGTCCCATGCCCCAAAAGCCTCATATTTATTCGAGATTATTGACACTATATGCAATTCGCCATATTCTCCTCATACAATAAATTGCTTTGATACAGGACACGGATTCCAATAGATGTCCAAAAGGAGCAGAGGTATGAAAAAACTTAGATCAATTTTCGCCACTGTTGCGCTTGCCTTGCTTGTCGCACTCGCTGCAGGTAGCCTCTTTTCCTGCGCAAAAAAGCCAACCAAGATAGTTGTTGCCACCGATGCTACTTGGCCACCCATGGAATATATAGATGAGAATAAGAATATCGTGGGATTCGATATCGATCTTGTGAACGAAATCGCCAAGGCCGGCGGATTCGAAGTGGAATTCAAAAATACAGCCTGGGATGGCATTTTTGCTGGCCTCGCCACGGGTAACTACAAGGTCATAGCATCCTCTGTCACGATCACCGAGGAGCGCAAGGCGACAATGGATTTCTCCGAGCCTTATGTAAATGCCGGCCAGGTTCTTGTCGTCCGAAAAGAAACTACGGGAGTGAACAGCCTCACGGATATGGTAGGCAAGAAGGTAGGTGCGCAGATCGGAACAACCGGTGCAATCGAAATCAGCAAAGTCTCCGGTGTGGAACTCAAGACATACGATGAAATAGGGCTTGCCTTCGAAGATCTTGCAAACGGAAATATCGACGGTGTGGTTGCAGATTCACCAATTGCAGCCAATTTTGCGCTCCAGAACGCTTCGTATAAAGACAGATTAAAAATTGCCGGTGAACCCTTCACCGATGAGTGGCTGGGCTTTGTCTTCAAGAAAGGAGATACAAAGACCCAAAAACTTTTCAACGATGGCCTTGCCAAAGTCAAGGAATCTGGCAAGCTCGACGAACTTATCCAGAAATGGCTCAAATAGGCATGAAAGCCACAATAAAACGGTCAACAAAGCATAAAAATGAAAGGCCATTCATCTTCTGAAAAGAATTCAAAAAGCTCCGAAAAACTGACCATCAATGTAACAGATGGCACCCTCATCCCTATAAAGGATGAGGGCAGCCTTATGTCGGCTTGGAATATCTCCTTCTTCGGTGCTATAGCAATGCTGATAATCTTGCCGCTCATAAGCCCAGATCCATATCTTAGGATTCTTTCCTTTGTTCCCGACGGACTTATCGCAACATTTTCGGTTACTATCATTTCCATATTTTTTGCCTTGATCATCGGTCTCTTTGCTGGATTGGGGCGCATTTCGCAGAACCTTGTTATAAATCGAATCGCAACTGTCTATGTCGAGGTCATTCGGGGAATTCCGCTTCTTGTTCAGCTCTTCTATATATATTATGCTCTGGGACCGCTTCTGCGGCTCCAGGGACCTACTGCTGCGGTGCTGGCCATGTCTATCTGCTATGGCGCCTATCTTGCAGAGATTTTTAGAGCAGGCATGCAGGCTATCCCTCGCGGCCAGATGGAAGCAGCCCTTGCTCTCGGCATGTCGCGCTCTTTGGCCATGCGCAAAATCATCATTCCTCAGACTATTCGAATCGTTCTGCCTCCCATTGGAAATGAATTCATAGCGCTCCTTAAGGATTCTTCGCTAGTCTCGATTCTCGCCGTATCCGACCTCCTAAGAAGAGGCAGAGAATTTGCTTCGACTACTTTCAGGTATTTCGAAAGCTACACCGTCGTCGCGCTCATTTATCTTGTAATGACGCTCTTTTTCTCGCGTCTGGTTGCAATAATGGAAGAAAGGCTGAGACACCGTGGAAAAGTACATTGAGATCATAGACGCCGTAAAAACCTTTGGCACTATAGAAGCGCTCCGAGGTAT
>Ga0255343_1004010_pt1 | contig 14976 bp, 13 predicted proteins | sample wastewater_treat_4_FD_192413 | JGI IMG/M metagenome (GOLD analysis project Ga0255343, IMG submission 192413) | Wastewater microbial communities from Lulu Island WWTP, Vancouver, Canada - plant16 | ecosystem: Engineered > WWTP > Wastewater > Unclassified | place: Canada: Vancouver, British... | reverse complement strand
TATCTTCTTCATAAAGAGGCTTCTCCTTTGGCTTTATTTCGCAATACAACCTTCGGAGATGTCCTCTTTTTCTAAACCATTATTTTTTAATTAATTGCACTTCTCGATTGAAGTGGTGAATTTAAAAGTTCTCCGAATTCATCTTTTCGTTTTTCTTCTAAAGTTTTACTGAAATTACCTTCTGACATAACATGGGCGAGAGAAAGAGATTTTTTGATGGGATTACTGATTACACGAGTAAGGGTAATGCCTGTTATAATTAAAATTAACAGAACAGATGAAATTAAAATGAAAGAGTTTATTATAATCTGTTTAAAAGCGTTTGTTGCTCTTTCATAATCGGATTTAGCTAGAACTAGTGATTCATCAGTAAGGGTATTGATGCTGTTTCTCATTTTAGAAAAAGTTTCTTCGTATTCACCAAAATATATCTTTTGAGCTTTGTCTACTTGACCTTGGTCTATAAGCTTTACTAATTCTCCGGTTATTTGTTTAACTGCTGTGTAGTTAACTTTAAAGCTGTCAAAGGATTCCATATTTTTTTTGCTGAAATTATCTTCTCCATGTATTGTTTTAAATTTGTTAAATCTGGTTTCAGTCTGATCAATATTTTCAAATACCTCCTTGGTCAGCCGTGCATGGAGTTCTATAGGAATTTTGTCTTTGTTCATTGTTTTGAAATTCAGATAATGGCTTATAGCAATGCTTGACTGATATGCGTCACGATCTGATTCAACAAGAAAGTCTATTCCCTGCATGTGTATTTCGTAAATTGAATCGATATCAGCTTTCATTGAAAAACTGAAACGAAGAGAGATTAAAAGACCTGCCGAAACAGCAATTACAATTATACCGAAAAAAAGTATAAATTTTGTTCGGGTTTTCAGGTTGTTTATAGACGGCATAAAACCTCCCGTTTAGAAATATATAATTATTGTATAATAAGCAATGAGTTATAAAATTAAGCAGTACGAAGTATATTTGATTATTTTGTCGAAATCAAGAAATAATATATTAAGTAATGATCGCTTTAAATGATTGTGGTTATAATTTAATTATTAATTGCAATAATTCTGATTATGTTTCGTCAGTATCTATAGGGTATTCCCTGTAATTAATTGGAGGATAAGGATGAAAATACTAATCGCGTATTACTCAAAAACCGGTGTAACCAAAAGACTGGCTGAAAAACTTTCGAGTAAACTTGATGCTGAATTAGAAGTGCTGATTGATAAAAAGAAAAGAACCGGCATTCTGGGATGGATTTTCGGAGGAAGAGACGGAATGAAAAAAATTCCTACCGAAATTGAAAAAATTAAGCATGATCCTTCAAAGTATGACGTTGTTCTTGTCGGAGGACCTCTTTGGGGTTTTAATAGCGTAGCTCCAGCATCCAGAACTTATTTGATGCAGAATATTGATAAAATCAGGAAAGTTGCTTTTTTTATGACAAGAGGAGGCGCCAAGCCTTCAACTGCGGCATTGCTTGATTTGAAAGACGTTTCTTCGGGAAAAGCTGTAGATGATACACTTGATTTGCGTGATTCTGAATTGGAATCAGATATATCGCGCGAACAGATTGAAACATTTGCTAAAGTAATTAAAAAACTCAAATAACAGTCTGTGTTTTATCAGACTGCTATTTGAAAAAAATAATTGAATAAGAAGCTGTTATAAGAATAATCAGATAAAACTTATTTCGAAAATCTGTTTATTTGTCAAATACAGCTTTTTTCCATTTTCCCGATCTCCATCTAAGATAAAGAACGGCAGGAAAAAGCATAAACATAATAACCAGTGCCAGCCATGCAGTTTCTCCGCCCAGATTTAGTTTGATAAGAAGTACGTATAGAATACCAACCAGTGTCCAATGAATTACCGCCATTGCTCCCATTGTCCAGAAAGTATCACCTGAACCTCTGAGCGCACCGGCAAAAACTACCATAAACGCTTCAATTGTTATGTAAATTGACGCAACTTTAATCATAAAGACTGCAAGATCAAATGAATCAAGAAATATCTGATCGACTGGATCAGGTCTGAAAAAGTTTACAAGAACATCCGGAAAAACGAGAAAAGCGACAAATACAAAAGCTGTAAAAATCCATCCGACTCTAAGTCCGGAAAAGATGGAACGTTTGATTGCGTGAATGTCTTTTGCCCCGACATATCTTCCGACAAGACTAGTTACTCCTGTTTCGATTCCCATTAGCGGAACGAATGTGACCATGTCCCAGTTGAACATTATGGTTGAAGCGGTTGCTACGGCAAGACCTCTGGAATGAAAAAGCATAATCATTCCCTGAAAAGCTATCATGTTTAAAAACATTTCTCCGCCCATAGGTGTGCCGAGTTTAACCAGGTCTTTGAATATATTTTTCTGAAACCTTATTCTGAATGAAGTTCCAAAATTCAGTCTTCTTGTTTTCTTTAAAAATTCAAACAAAAGAATTAGAACTGAACAAACTCCCCCTGTTATTGTTCCTATTGCTGCACCCTTTATTCCCATAGCCGGAAAACCAAAATGTCCGAATATTAGAATATAGTTTAACGTGAAATTAACCAATACTCCTGTTATTGTAGCTTTCATTATTATTTTCGTTTCGCCTATACCAGAAAAAAATGAAGACAGTGAATGTCTTAATAAAGGTATTATTGAGGCGAATATAAGCATGTCGAAGTAGAGAATCTGCGGTTCAAGCTGAATTGGATCTATTCCTGATTTTCTAAAAATCAGATGCATTACAGGTCTGAGTAAAATAAGAGTAGGCCAGGCGATCAGAGCTAAAATGAATGCATGTGATGTTACTGCTCCTGTTTCATTTTTTTCCCCTGAACCGAATCTCTGGGCTACCATCGCTGTCGAATATCCGATGAGACCAAAGAAGAATGTAGCAGAGGCGAAGCTCGCCAAACCTCCGACCATTGCGGCATTCATCTGTTCGGAACCTATTCTGGATAGAAATAGTCTGTCTACAAATGTCATTACTGAATCGAATGAAAGTGAAATCATCATAGGTATTGCGATTGAAAGCATTTCTTTCATTCCACCGCGGTGTTTTTTTTCTCCAAGCGGAGCGTGCGTGCTTTCTGCAATTACGTGAAGTTCCTGAATTTCGAGTTGCTCGGAATTTTCCTGAGTCATAAATATCCCCGTGAGTCTATGTGGCTGATGCCGGTGATGTCTGAATACGCTGAATGAACGCAATTCAGGCGCGAATGATTTGTCTGATGCGAATGGGTTAATTCGGAAGGTGTTAGAATGTTAAGTTCATGACGGACATAAGAAAACAGTCACCTGGAAAATCAAGCGAAATTTCGATAATTGTTTTTATCTGTTGGAAAAATAGTGCAATATTTCAAGAATTCCAGATTTCGGGTTGATCATCTCTGATGAATTTCTTATTGAGATGGGCATAAGCGAGTTTTGTTGCCATTCTTCCGCGTGAAGTTCTTTTGAGAAGACCTGATTGAACAAGAAAAGGTTCATAATATTCTTCTATAGTATCAGTTTCTTCTCCTACACTGATAGCTATAGTTTTTACTCCTACCGGACCGCCGTCATAATGATCGATTATAACAGACAAAATATTTCTATCCATTTCATCGAGACCGGCTTCATCTATTCCGAGTTGAGTAAGAGCATATTTTGCTGTTTCGTGAGAAATCTCTGATTCGCCTTTGACGATTGCGAAATCCGAAACTCTTCTGACCAGGCGGTTTACTATTCGCGGTGTTCTGCGTGATCTTTTTGCAATTTCGTCTGATGCTGAATCAGTTAGTGTATAGCCGAGTATTGATGATGATCTAAGTGCAATTGTTTTTAATTCAGGATCTTCGTAGTAGTTAAGTTTGCAGGGAATTCCGAATCGATCACGGAGAGCGCTTGTTAAAAGTCCTGTACGTGTTGTAGCGCCTATCAAGGTAAAAGGAGAAATGCTGAGTTTGACGGATTTTGTTCCGACTCCCTGACCAATAAGAATGTCAATTGTTCGATCTTCCATGGCAGGATAAAGAATCTCTTCAATTGCAGGTGAAAGACGGTGAATTTCATCGATAAACAGGATATCGTTAGGCTCAAGCGCAGTAAGAATTGATGCCAGATCTCCGGCTTTTTCTATAACAGGCGCTGACGTCGACTTTATGTTTACACCCATTTCTCTGGCGATTATAAAAGCAAGAGTTGTTTTCCCAAGTCCCGGAGGCCCTGCTAGTAAAACATGATCAAGCGGGATTTTTCTCATTAATGCAGATTTAATGAAAACTTTTAGATTTTCAATAATTCCATTTTGTCCTATAAACTGATCAAGAAGCTGAGGTCTGAGATTTCTCTCTTCGTCATCTTCTTTAGTTTTGCATGGAGATAGGATGTCGTCTTCACTTGACATTTGCACAGTTATCGGTAATGAACTTTTTAATTTCGGAGGAGTCTTTAAGAGAAATCAATTTGTCTTTAAGCTGATCATTGTTCATAAATTTTGCAATTGCTGCCAGGTTTTTTACATGAAGCTGCATTTTTGATTTAGGGGAGAGAAGAAGAATAATAATCTGTACGGGTTCGTCATCTATTGCTTCGAAATTGATACCTTTAGGAAGAATCGCCATTGCTATCTTAGGCTCTTCGATCTGATCTATAACACAATGCGGAATTGCGATTCCTTTTCCTATACCGGTGCTCATTGATTTTTCGCGTTCAATAAGTGCCTTTGTTATGGAATCGGCAAGTTCACCGGGAAGCTGTCCGTTTTTAACAAGAAGATTTACCAAATATTTGATAATATCCCATCTGTTCGAAGGTTTATAGTCAGTAACTATCGTATCAGGAAAAAGAGATTCAATCAAAATCACAGCTTAACCTCAAAAAATCACATGCCGAATATAGTCAGGCAAAGTGCGGATTTAGTCAAGATTAAAAATAGTCCAAACGGACTACTTGTTAATCTTATTAAAACTATCTTTCAGACTGACGGTTTTATTGAAAACAATTTTTTCCGGGGTGCTGTCATAGTCAACACAGAAATATCCATGTCTCTCGAACTGATAAGATTCTGAAATCGCGCAGCTTGAAACAGTTGGTTCAATATAAGCTTTTATTACTTTAAGTGAATCTGGGTTGATGTTAGTTTTATAATCTTTTCCCTCTTCGGTATTGAAAGGGTTTTCTTTTAAAAATAGTTTGTCGTAAAGTCTTGTTTCAATTTGAAGAGCGTGGTCAGCCGATACCCAGTGAATTGTACCTTTAACTTTTCTTCCGTCCGGAGAATAACCTGTTTTAGTTTGAGGATCATATTCGCAAATGACTTCAGTAATGTTACCGGATGAATCCTTTATGAAATCGGTACATTTGACAAAGTATGTACCTCTAAGACGCACTTCGTTTCCGGGGAATAGTCTGTGGTATTTTGGCGGTGGAACTTCAGCAAAATCTTCTCTTTCAATGTAAAGAGTTTTGGAAAAAGGAACTTTTCTTTTCCCTGCTGTTTCGTCTTCCGGATTATTGATTAGTTCAATTTCTTCTGTTTGATTTTCGGGATAGTTTTTAATAGTCAGTTTAAGCGGATTCAGTACAGCCATTACTCTTTTAGCTTTTTTGTTGAGATCTTCACGGACACAATGTTCCAGAAAAGCGAAGTCAACAGTACTATCGGTTTTTGAAACTCCAATCTTCTCAGCAAATGAGCGGACGGCTTCGGAGGTATATCCTCTTCTCCTTATTCCGCAAATAGTCGGCATTCTCGGGTCATCCCATCCCGAAACAGTTTTGCTTTTAACAAGATCGAGAAGTATGCGCTTGCTCATTACGGTGTATGTGAGGTTTAATCTTGCAAATTCTATCTGTCGTGGTCTGATTTGACCTTCTTCACATATCTGATCAAGAAACCAGTCATAAAGAGGTCTGTGAATTTCAAATTCTAGAGTACATATTGAATGTGTGATTCCTTCTATGAAATCGCTTTGTCCGTGCGCGAAATCATACATTGGATAGATGCACCATTTGTCGCCTGTACGGTGATGATGAGAGCGCAGTATTCTGTAAAGAACAGGATCGCGCATCTGCATGTTTGGTGTTGACATATCGGTTTTAGCGCGTAAAGTTTTTGTTCCGTCCGGGAATCCGCCGTCTTTCATCTTTGAAAACAGTTCGAGGTTTTCTTCTATTGAGCGGTTTCTATAAGGAGATTCTTTACCGGGCACAGTTGGAGTTCCTCTGCTTTGGGCAACTTCGTCTGCACTCATATCACAGACATAAGCCTTGTTTTTCTTTATAAGTAATTCTGCCCAGGAATAAAGCTGATCGAAGTAATCGGATGCATAGCGGGGTTCGCCGTTCCATTCGAATCCGAGCCACTTAATATCATCCATTATTGAATTAACGTATTCTGTATCTTCTTTTACAGGATTGGTATCGTCAAAGCGGAGATTGCATTTACCGCCGTATTTATTAGCCAGGCCGAAGTTAAGACATATTGATTTTGCATGTCCGATATGAAGATATCCGTTAGGTTCAGGCGGGAATCTGGTAATTATTTTTTTTTCAGGATTAGTTGAAAGTTCTTTTTCGATAATTTGTTCAATGAAATTAAGTGATTTTTTTTCTACGGATTCCATTATTCCTCCAGATCAGACGTTTTCAATAAATCCGTAATGGTTCAAACATGTCAATAATTTAGATGTTTCGAATTGTTAAATCTTCCTTCTTTCTGTATTGTATTTCTATTTTTAGTTCAAAACAGGATTTATTTTGATTAGATTTTGATAGAATCCGATATTTAATATCATAGTTATCCAGTAATTTGAAGATATCAAATAAAGCTTGAGACTTTGAAGAAAAACTGTTTCTTTCGGAAATAGTCTGTCCAAGAACTCTTTTAATAGCATCATTTATCAAAAAAGATAATGATAGTTTATTAAGTTTTCTTAATTCTATCCCTGATTCATATAAATCAAGGTTTAAGGTGAAGTGAATTTGCTTATATTCTATGTTTTTAACTTGGTATTTAATTGTTCCAATAGAAGCCAATTTATCATTAGAGCAATATGATGTTATTATATCATTCATAATTGTTGAAATGAGCTTAGAAATTGTCGTCTTTCTGATTATACAAACTTCATTTAATAGTTTAAAAGACGATAATTCGATGTTTGCTGTTGTTCGTGCTTTCATTGGTGTTACCTCAATTAATATAACGTAAATGTAATAATGTTTTTTATGTTTTCTTTAAAAACTGCATAGTTATCCATTTTTAGAGACATAATTGTGGTTTTTGATTAGCAATCGCACTTGACATTAGAAAGGTGGCAAATAATCAGATAAAATAGAGAGGAATATAATGATAAATATAATTCTTTGCGGTGGAAGCGGAACAAGACTATGGCCTTTATCGCGCCAGATGTTTCCAAAACAGTTTGTTGATATAACCGGAGAAACATCATTGTTTCAGGAAACTGTAATAAGAAATTCAGGAATGTGTGAAAAATTTTGCATTGTTACCAATTCTGATCATCAGTTCATCGCTTCTCATCAATTAGATGAACTTAAACTCAAAGTAAATGATGTAACGTATCTTCTCGAACCTGTAGGCAGAAATACTGCTCCGGCAATTGCTCTTGCCTGCTTCTCTTTTGATCCGGAAGAAATAGTTTTTGTTACTCCTTCTGATCACTTAATTAGAAAAACTGAAATATATACCGAAAAAGTTCATATTGCCCGTCAGAATGCTGAAAAAGGAAATCTTGTGACATTTGGAATTACAGCTGATTATCCTGAAACGGGATACGGATACATCGAAGCTTCAAATGATTGTATAGATAATGCTGATTCTCTATTTAAAGTAATGTCTTTCAGAGAGAAACCTGACAGAATAACTGCTGAAAAGTATATCGCTGCTCAATCATATTATTGGAACAGTGGAATGTTTGTTTTCAAAGCAGGTGTTTTTCTTGAAGAATTAAAAACATATTCACCTGATATCTATGCTAAATCCAAAGAAGCTTTTGAATCGGCAGATATAGAACAAAAAAATAACCGAATAATTAGAATACAACATAATTTAATGAAGGAAATACCTTCGAACAGTATTGATTATGCCGTTATGGAAAAATCTTCTAAAGTAAGTGTTGTTGCCAGTGATATCGGATGGACTGATATGGGCAGTTTTGATTCGATTTCCGATATTAAAGAGAAAGATGAAAATGGAAATTCATTTGATGGAGAGGTTATTTCCATTAAATCAAAAAATAATCTTGTTTTTTCCGGAAGCAGAAAAATGTCTTTAATCGGAGTAGATGATTTAATCATTGTTGATACTTCGGATGCTCTTTGTGTAATGAAAAAAGGATTTTCCCAGGATGTCAAAGAGGTTGTTAATCAGCTTCAGGCTTCAACTCCTCAAGATAAAGAGCTTACCATTCTTCATTCGACAGTTCACCGTCCATGGGGAACTTATACGGTTCTTGAAGAAAGTGAGCGGTTTAAGATTAAAAAAATTGTAATTAAGCCCGGTAAAAGAATTTCACTTCAAAAACATCTTCACAGAAGTGAACACTGGGTTGTAGTTTCAGGAACTGCAAATATTCATTCGGGCGGTGAGGATAAGGTCATATGTAAGAATGAATCTATTTATATTCCGATCGGAGTTAATCATAGGCTTTCAAATGAAGGAAAAATTGATTTGGTGATTATTGAAACTCAGGTGGGAGAATATGTCGGAGAGGATGATATTATCCGAATTGATGATGACTTTAAAAGATGCTAATGCATAAAACATGTGATTTTCTAATAAGATTTATTAAAACAATTGTTTTATTCTTTCTGAAAGATTTTTAAGACTGGAAGAGTTTATTAGAAGATTTCTGTTTTCACTTTTTTGCATAAGTTTTGATAATTTAGAAATAATTTCAATATGCAGATCATTTGATGATGCCGGCGATAAAAGAAGAAATACTATGTTTACCGGTTTTCCATCCGGTGCATTCCATTCTATTCCCTTGCTGGATAATCCCGTTAAAAGCACAGGATCGCTTATTGATTCTATCCGTGCATGAGGTATTGCTATACCGTCTCCGATTGCTGTTGAATATTCTTCTTCTCGATTAATAAGAGCTTTTTCAACGTAATTTTGATCTATGTTTTTTATAAAGTGTTGTGATGTATGAAGCAATATTCTGATAGCAGTGTTTCTGTTGCTTTCCCCGAGACGAATAATTCCATAGTCGTAATTTATATAGGAAGACAGTGATACGTCTTTTCGTTTTTTCATGGCATAAGTCATCCATGGTCCCATGATGATTGATGAAATGACAGCGCTGCATACGATTGCGATGAATATTGGAGATGTAATTATACCTGCTTCCAAAGCAAGCAGTGCGACAACTATTTCCATCATGCCGCCGGGTGTATGGGCGATAGATATGAGAGATCGGTTTATTTTAGGAACTTTGCTGAAAGTAACTCCAATCCAGGCACCGATAAATCTTCCGAATATACCTACTGCAGTAATCAGTAAAACGGGTAAAAGTTCAAAATTTGCGATGAAATCAATTTTGAGACCGATGTTAACGAAAAAAACCGGGACAAAAAGAGAGTGAACCATTTGTGAAATTATTGCACGTGTATCGTCTTTTAGATTTTTTGCTTCTCCTGCAACAATGCCTGCTATAAAGAATCCGAAGAGTGCATGTATTCCCAATTTTTGAGTAATAGATCCGAATATTACTCCGAGAATACATACATATGAAAATGATGCTGCAGGTTCAGGGACATTTTTCTTTTGGAAATAATCCACAAATATATTTGAAAATTTTCTTCCAACAGTTAGTGCCAGTGCTGAGAATCCTATTGTAGCAAGAAAAATTAGTAATACATAAGATGAGCTCAAACCTGCTTGTGTAAATAATCCTAAAATGATTGTGAAAAGTACCCATCCGATAATATCATTGACTGCTAGTGCTGACATTGTCAGAAATCCAATATCTGTTTTCAATAGCCGTAAATCGTGCATAACCCGTGAAGCTATAGGCATTGCGCTGATTGTCATTACTACAGCCATAAAAAGGGCGAAGTAGAGTCTTTTGTCCGGATCAGCAAGATAATGATCAGGAAGAAGAAGGCACGGTATAAATGCTATCAGCATGGGAATAACAATATCGGACAGGGCAATTAAAAGAGCGTTTCCTCTTTGTCTCCATGCTGAAGAAAAGTCTATTTCTAATCCCGTATCCATTAAAAGAAATAATACACCTATCCATGATATAGTTTCGAGCATGTTTTGCTGAACCGCGTCATTAGGAAAAATCGATGCAAAGATTTCAGGGGAAAAACGTCCAAACAAAGTCGGACCGAGAATTATTCCTATCATTAGTTCAGCTGTAAGTACAGGCTGTTTAAACCGACGGAAAATTTCTCCTGTTATACGTGCAAGAAAGAGTATTATAGCAAGTTGAATTAAAAATAGAAGAATATGGGATTCATTCAAATAATGCATTGTTTCAATAACTGATATTTTCTCAAAAGATTCAATAAAAATTTCTATTTAGAGAAAAAAATCATATGCTTTTCGTATTTAGTATATATGAAGAGAATAATTCTTTTATCATTATTGTTAATCGCACAGAGAAGCCCGTCATCGGCGCTTTTAATATCAGAAATTTCTACGGCAGGAAGTCCTTGCGATTGGGTTGAAATATTTTTTTATTCAGAAATTTTAGAAACAAAAGATATTTCAAAATTGTTTCTTACTGTTTATTACGGAAGTGAGGAAATTCTTTCGGAAGATCCTGTTACAATATGTTCGAAAAATCTGCCGGAAACACCATATGATGACAGATATATTGTTGTGCGGTACTGTGAAGGAATTGATGAAACAGATTATACCGGAGACAGTAATAAAAATGGTGTTATTGATGTTTATGTGAAAGGGACAAGTCCATGGAATACAGATTCTGTTATTGGTCTTGATGATGATTCAAATCTTGATAACGGAGCAATTGATTTTGCGGCATATTCAGTATATGACGAATCGGTTAATTCTACTGTTTTGTCGTATCTTGTTTCTGCAGTTTCAACAGGTATTTGGTCTGAATCAGCTAGTGTTGAAAAATCGTTTGTAGATATCGGGTTAAAAGGTCTTTCTTCGAACCAAAGTATTATTAGATTGGGTAAAGATACAAATTCTAAAAATGATTTTGCTGTCACTGATACTCCAACCCCCGGATATGATAATAAATACTCAAAGAGTCCTGCTGAATCTTTTACCCTAGGTTTAAAAGAAAAATATCTGATAGAAGAATTTTCAGGAAAAGATTATATATCTGTTAATATATCTTTGCAATGCTCTTTGCGTTTCAGAATTTATTCGGCTAGCGGAATTCAGAAATACGAGTCACAACTTTTTAAAGATGTTCAACCTGGAATATTTAGAATCAGGCTCGAGCATTCAGTTATAAGAAAGTTGAGAAGCGGAATATACATCCTTTGTTTCACCGGGGTAGCAAAAGGCGGAAATATAAAAAATTCAAAGACTCTCATGATTGTTAACAGGTACAAATGAGACTTGTAGTTCTATGTCTTGTTTTGATTAATATTGCAGCATTTGATTATAATCCTCAATCATCTGTTTTTCCGTGTGAAAGATGTATTTATGCTGAAAATCCATTATCATTTGCGGAAGAATCGGGATGTATTTCTAATATTAAGCGCAGCTTCTTGTCTGTTTCTTATGCCCGGCCATATGGGATTAAGCCTTTGCATGCTTCTTCGTTAAACGCCGGATTAACTTATGATAAAGCTGACTGCTATTTATCCGGAAATATTTTCGGAAGCAGTTTTTATTCAGAAACAAAAATACGTGCAGGAAGTAATTATAATTTTAAGTATCTCGGCTTTGGTGTCAGTACGGATTTTCTCAGGTATGGATTTGATTGTGATGGAAGAAAATATTCTAAATGGCTGAATGATTACAATGCGGGTTTGATAGTTCGGCCGGTGAGTTTTATCCGTATGGGAATTATTCAGAGAGGAATTATATCGCGGTTTGATGAGAGTAGAGAACTTTATCCTTCAATGCTTTCTGCCGGAATTTCCATAGCTCCATTTACCGGTGCAGAAATTATTGCAAACTTAAATTATCTAGATAATCAGATAGTGAAACTCTTTGAGCTTTCATTTAATCTTGCAAAAAATGTAAATTGTTCAATCGGATATTCTCCTGATTTGTCGCTTTATTCTATCGGCGGTACCTTTTATTATAATAATTGCCGTTTGCAGTATTCGTTAAGAAATCATTCAGTTTTGGGAATAACACATAATATCAGTTTTTCACTGGTTTGGGGAGAAGTTGAGCTTCCGAATACGGTAATTGAAATTTCAAAAAAATACAAATATCGCTTTGAAGAAAACATTGATATTCAAAAAGCAGGTTTAGATGAGCTGTTATCAATTGAAGGAATGACTGTTGAAATTGCACAGCGGATAATAGCATATAGAGAAAGGTTCGGAAAGATAAGCCGTAAGTCTCTTGTTCAGATCGGTGTTGATGGAGAACTTTTAGAATCTATACTTAGACGTGCTGACAATCTTGCGGAAACTGAAATTAAAAAACATCATGAAAAGAAATCAATATTTAAACCGACAAAAAGTAAAACCTATTTGTTTAATAAACTTGTTTCGGCGGGGATTCCTCATTCAAAAGCTTTGAGTATTGCCGATGATTTTATGATTAGAGGTAAGTCCTATGTGCTTAATGGAATAGAGAGGTATGAGCTCGATAAACATATGATGGGCAGGGTGATAGATATATGTTCAAACTATTAACTATTATAGTTATATTTCCCTGCACAATGCTTTTTCCCTTTGTTGAAGGTGATTTGGATTATGAATATTATAAAAAAGGGTCGGAAGAAAAAAAAAGTATGTTCAGTCATTTGCTTTTCAGTTTTGGAAGTTCTTCATTTTTTGATTTTTCAAGAAAAGATGATTTGATCAGCAAAAAAAATACATATTCTTGGAATGCAAGAATTTCATCTGCAGATAAAATAAAAATATTAGCGGGAAATTATCATGCGAAATTTTCAAGCGGAATGATCTTGTCCAGGCTTAATTCGACTTCTGATAATCCATTTCTTTCCTCGACTCTCCGGACTCAGAGTGATCCTTTTCTTCCTGAATCGAATGCAAATAAGGATGATTCATTGTTCGGTTCTGCGATCAGTTGTTCATTAATAGAGTTTGAAGACATTAAACTAAAGACTCATGTTTTTTATTCTGATAAAAAAACATATATTACATCTGGTGAATACGAAGATAATGAAACTCATAGAAGTTATTTGTCTTTAAATTCTTCTGAGGGATCAGATCAAGAAGAAGTTCTTTCTTCGAAAATATCTGGCGGGTCTATATGCTTTGGTTATGATTTGCTGACAATAAATGTGAATGGTCTGTATTCTCTCACTGAAAGCAGTTCAGAAAGATTAAAATCTGATGGATATGATTATTATTCCGCTGCTTCGATATATTTTTCATTCGGGATAAAACAGTCGGAAATATTTTCTGAAATGTGTTTTAGCAATTCAAGAGATAATTGCTATGTTGATACTTTTTCTTATCAGTATGGGATGAAGCATGTTGAAAAAAAATACATGATTTCATTTGTCGGCAAAAATATATCAGAAAAAATATATCTACCTTTCGGGTCTCCCTGCGGAGGCAAATCTCCTTCAGCTCAGAATATGTTTTCCGGATACTTGTATGTGACGGATAAAATAAAAACCGGAGCAGAAATAGTGCAGACACAGTATAAGAAAATGAGTCAATCAGAGACTCATTTGATAGATGAAAAGATTTTTGCAGATATTGAAATTATGAAAAATATATACATAAATGGAGATTATTGCCGGACAAAGTATTACTGGAAAACTGATGAAATTTCAGAAGCGCTGTCAGCCGAAGCGAAACTATATTCGAAGTATATAAGTATGAATAACTCTTTTTCTAAAAATGATGTCCGAAAAAAAATTAAAAGTGAAATTGAAACCCGATCATTAAAAGCATTTTGTGCGAATATGTATTATGTGTGCATTTTAGGTAAAGATTCATATTACTCAACGCATAATAATGTTTCTTTATCAATGAAGTATGCAAAAAATAATATTACGTCAGCAATAAGTTTCACTAAAGGATTCGGAAGAGGACAAAATTATAAAAGATTACTTTTTTCAATAAGCGGTTTGATTTAAATATTTTATGATTATGCCACTTGGCGGTATATGTCGCCAAGTGGTAATATTTTAATCAATCTTCAGAATCATTGTGGCGATGTCTTTTTGACTTTTCTTTTTCTATCATTTTATCATGTTTTGCTTTAAGTTTTTCTTTCTGTTCTTTTGTAAGAACTGATCTGATTTCAATTCTGTATTTAGCATGAAGTATCTGGATTTCGGTTCTGTTAGCGCTCATTTCTTTAATAACTTTTTCGTAATCAGAAATTGTACTTTTATCATCATCATCAAGTTTTCTCATTTTTTCATGAAGAGCTTTTTGCTTTTCATGAATCGAATCAGTCTGATTTTTGAATTCACTGTTAATTTCTTGTATTTTTGCTACTTGTTCATCAGTAAGATTTAGTTCTTTTTTCATTTTTTCTGATTCTATGAAAAAAGGCATACGTCCGTTATGGTTCATGTTCATGCCTCTTCCAAATTTTGGACAATCCATTGAATTTTTGTCCCCATGTCTTCCTTTCTCTTGCGCGTTTAGTGCCATAAACGTAAGAAATAGTGAAAAAATCAATAAAGCTGTTTTTTTCATTGGTTACTCCTTTATATTAAATTCAATGTATAAACCATAAAAGAATTCGCTGTGTTCAATGACTAAGCGCAATTAATATAAACTTCTAACGGTGTTAGAAAACCAAGAGTTTTTCTCGGTCGGTTGTTCAGCTTATTTTCAACCTTTTTTATTTCTTTATTAGAAATCAAGGC
>Ga0255343_1004007_pt1 | contig 14983 bp, 10 predicted proteins | sample wastewater_treat_4_FD_192413 | JGI IMG/M metagenome (GOLD analysis project Ga0255343, IMG submission 192413) | Wastewater microbial communities from Lulu Island WWTP, Vancouver, Canada - plant16 | ecosystem: Engineered > WWTP > Wastewater > Unclassified | place: Canada: Vancouver, British... | reverse complement strand
TGTGAAGGGTGAAAAGTGAAAAATAAAAAACCACCGTTCAATGTTCAAGGTTAGAAAAGACAGTTCATTGTTGATAGTTGATGGTTGTTCGAAGTGACACCCTTTTTAATGTCATTTCGAGAAGCGGAGCGACGAGAAATCTTGTTCTTTATCCCCATCCGCTGCGCTACGGGGATAGTTCGACCAACGCTTCGAGCTTCACTTCGTTCGCTCTTAGCGGGTCTCACTAAGACTTCTTACGTTCGTTCGAAGTGACACAAGGACGCAGCATGAATTAACAACCAATCAGGCTTTGACGAGATTGGGCATGGGTTTGCGGTAAACGCCGCGGCTGTCGACGATGAGTTTGGCGTTTTTGGCAATGAGTTTATAGTCCACTTTTGTGTGATCGGTGATGATGAGCACGGCGTCCTGCGCGGCGATGTTTTTTGACGTCAGGGGCTGCGATTTCAATTCGGGACCGTTGGGCCATTGCCGCAGGCGTCTGATCTTGGGAACGAACGGGTCGTGATAGGATATTTTCGCGCCCAGAGAGATGAGGCGGGCAATGATTCTGTACGCGGGGCTTTCGCGGTCGTCGTTGATGTCTTTCTTGTAGGCCAGTCCCAGAATCATCAGTTTGCTGCCCTTGACGGATTTGCCGCGTTCGTTGAGGGCGTGTTGAAGTTTGCTGATGATGTATTCGGGCATGCGGCGGTTGACTTCGCCGGCCAGTTCAATAAATTTTGTTTCGATGCCGCATTCGCGCGCTTTCCATGACAGGTAAAAGGGATCGAGAGGGATGCAGTGACCGCCCCAGCCCGGACCGGGATTGAAGCGCATGAAGCCGAAAGGTTTGGTGGAGGCGGCATCGAGAACTTCCCAGACGTCGATGTTCATGCGGTCGTAGATGATTTTGAGTTCGTTGACCATGGCGATGTTGATGGCGCGGAAGATGTTTTCGGTGAGTTTGACGGCTTCGGCTGTGCGCGAGTTGCCGACACGCACCACTTTGCAGATGGCTGTCTCGTAGATGGCCTGGGCGAGATCACCGCTGTCCCGATCGGTTCCGCCGACGATTTTGGGAATGGTGGTGGTGCTGTAGCTGGCGTTGCCGGGGTCTTCGCGCTCAGGTGAGAAGGCCAGGTAGAAATCACGGCCGCAGACGAGGCCGGTTTTTTCAAGCATGTTTCTGACCAGTTCGTCCGTAGTGCCGGGATAGGTGGTGGATTCCAGAATGATCAGTTGTCCCTTACGCAGACTTTTTTGGATTTGTTCGGTGGTGCTGACGATGTAGGACATGTCCGGATCGTGATGCGCGGTGAGCGGGGTAGGGACGCAGATGATGATGATGTCCGGTTTGCTGAGTTTGGAAAAGTCCGATGTTGAAACCAGCTTTTTGGATTTGACGGTTTTTTTTATTCTATCGCCGTCGATGTGAGAAATATAGCATTCGCTGCGCTTGATTGCTTTGACTTTGTTTTCATCAACGTCAAAACCCATGACGCTGAAGCCTTTTTCGGCATAGGCGAGCGCCAGCGGCAGGCCGACGTATCCCAGGCCGATGATGCCGATCAGGGCTTTGCCTTCATTTATTTTTGTTAATAAGGTTTGTTTGTGATTTTTCATATGTTCCTTTCGATAAAAAATAGTTCAAGGGTAGAAAAACAGTTTATAGTTGATGGTTGATGGTAAAAAATAACAGTAAAAAGCCCGTGAAATGTGAAGGGTGAAAAGTGAAAAATACAAGACTTCTCACGTTCGTTCGAAGTGACACCCTTTTTAATGTCATTTCGAGAAGCGGAGCGACGAGAAATCTTGTTCTTTATCCCCATTCGTTGCGCTCTTAAAAAGTTGAAGGTTCGATGTTCTCAATCCCAGGTTAGAAGAAATTTCCAGACAGGCATTACGTTGATTTTTTTGTCTATAACAGTTTCATCATCCCAGGTTACTATTGTACCTGTCGGGAGTGAAAGTTCATCCATTGCACTTTTCAACCCGCGGAGTTCTCTTTCAAAGGTTTTTTTATCCGATATCTCCCAGCAGACCTGAATAAGTTGCGTCTTGCCGGAAATTCTGTGCCGGGTAAGAAAATCGACTTCTCGCCCGTCTTTTGTGTTGATGTATTCGACGTCATACGCCCCGCGCCGTAGGTGCATAAAGACCATGGTTTCCAGCAGGTGGCCGTAATTAGATGAATGACGAAAGGTCATGGCGTTTAAAAGTCCGGTGTCAATGGTGTAGATTTTGGCAGGGTTTATGAGCCTTGATTTTTCAGAACGACTGTGAACCGGAACTTTGTAAAACAGAAAGGCGTCTGTCAAATGGTCAAGGTATTCGTACAGGCTGTTCTTGGTGCATTTGATCGACATGCTTTTCATCGTATTGAAGAATTTGTTAACACTGAATTGCCCACCGGAAGAATTCATAATATGGCGGACAAGATATTTGAGCACCAGAACATTGCTAACCTTATGACGTTCGATAATGTCTTTCAACAATACGGTATCAATATAACCTTGTAATATTTCGTCACGCAGGTCGCGATTGGTTTTTTGTACTTCCGGGAAGCCTCCTGCTTCAAGATAGTCTTTTACAGCTTTGCGTAATATGGAAGATGTTTTCGCACCGTATTTTAGGGGTTTGTCAAAGAAATGCCCATGATATTTTAAATATTCCTCAAAACTGAATGGGAATATTTCTATGGCTAAAGAACGTCCCCGCAAACTGGTGGCTATTTCCGAACCAAGTAATTTTGATGATGATCCGGTGATGAATATTTGAATATTTTCCGTATCCAGCAAACGCCGGATGAACATTTCCCATTGATCGATTCGCTGTATCTCATCAAAGAAAAAGTAACATCGTGAGTTTCGATGTTCAGGGTATTTTCCGAAATAGACATCAATAATGTTCTGGAAATTATGAACGTTAAACTCAAGTAGCCGGTCATCTTCAAAGTTAAGATAGAGGATATGTTCTTTTTTTATTCCGGCGGCAATCAGGCCTTTTATTTTTTGATAACAAAACCAGGTTTTCCCAGTGCGTCTCATGCCGATGACAACATCCGCCTTACCCTTAACTTCAGAAAATGACTTGCTTCGCGGCACCGGTTCAGGGAGCTTTCTTTCGTGAAAATCGTCAATAAGTTGTGAAATGATATTTTTCATGTTGGGAATATTATCTCTTTATTAGAGATAATGCAATTATTTTTTATCTCTTTATTAGAGCAAATAAGGACTTCTCGCATGCGTTCGAAGTGGCAAACTCTTTTTGTGTCATTTCGAGAAGCGGAGCGACGAGAAACCTAATGAGTCCCAAACTTCATAAATGAAGTGCACTGAAGCCTGCAGAACGAATTATCACCGATTGGTGGTTTTATTCGAGGTTTCAAGATTTCTCCCTTCGGTCTAAATGACATAAAGGGCGGTCTAAATGACATAAAGGGCGATCGACGTGGCATAAAGGGCAGTCGGAGTGACATAGAGAGTTCACCGTTCAAAATTTTTCTCCGTAATGAAGTGAACGGCTTTCAGGGAGTGAGCGTCGGTGCCGAAATGGGTGAAGAGGTTGTGTTTCTTCAACAGATTCGCAGTGTGCTGCACCTCCGGTCCGTACATGCCCTGAAAACTGCCGAAGTTTCCCTGGAACGCGCATCCGATGTCTTGAAGGTAATCAACCAACGCGGTGGTTTCATTATCCGGTTCGGGATTTTTGTTTTCTCCGCCGGAAAACCAGAGGCGTGATGTTTTGTTTTTGGCAGGCGCGGTAAAAAGCCGGCAACGTTCGGGATGCGCGATCATCGGAATAAAGCCGGAGCGTTTTATTTTAAAGCATGATTCTTTCACAAAATCTTCCGGTGCGTTGTTGGGAATTTCTATCATGATAAATGGCGTGCCGCCCAGCGGCATCGGTTCCATGAGGTGATCATCCAGAAATTCATCCAGATAATATTCCCGTCCGGGAAGAATTTCGAGCGCAATGTTTTCTTCATTGAGCCGGGACTGAAAGGAGGAGACGGCGGAAAGAATCATCCGGTTGTCCGCGTCGAAGCAGCCCTTGATCAGATGCGGAGTGCAGTGGATGGTTTCAAATCCGGCAGCTTGAAGCGCCCGCGCCATGGCGACGGATTCATTCATGTCGTCCGCCCCGTCATCAACACCGGGCAGTATGTGAGAGTGAAAATCGATCATAGAAAAAAGAACTTTAAGTTTTAGGTTTTAAGTGTTACGTAAAAACAAACAACTATTTCTTTTTTACCTAAAACGTAACACTGCTTTTTTCATGTTTTAATAGATTTGATTAAGCTGTGAAGCATAGCTGATATTTTCTTTAACTCTTCTGTAAGGTCTGTTTGGACACTATTATCTATAATGCCAATTCTGCAGGCTATATAAGTCTGAGTCCGGAGCTCTGCTGCAGAACCTTTAGCGATGTGTAAAAATCTGATAAATTCCTGTTTGGAATTTCGTTCCGCACCTTCGGCGATATTGCTGGAAATACTAATGGCCGCTCTTGTCATCTGATCCTTCAGGCCAAAATCCTTACAATCTTTTAGTGCTTCGTAAATCCGAACAGCCAGATTGCATCCTAATTTCCAAACGTCGAGTTCTTCGAAAGACCGATATCCCATCAATCAAAATATCCAGGGTAAACTTTATAGTAGAATAAATTTCAGTTGTTGTTACTTAACACCTAACACGTAAAACGTAAAACTTTCTTTTTTCACTTTGAACTCTAAAATCTTAACCTGTTTCTGATTTGTGTTCTCAGTTTTTCAGGGAGGAGGTTGACGAGTTTTTTCCAGCGTTTTGTTGCGGGTGGTTTTTGTTCTTCGTCGGAATAGTAGCCGTATCCGTATCCATATCCGTGACCATAACCGTAACCGTATCCGTAGCGATAGTAGTGGCTGCCGTAGTATCCGTAGCTTTCTCCTTTGCCTGTCTTGTCGTTGATGATCAGACCGGCAACGGGCGCCTGAAGGGTGGCGAGTGTTTCACGCACGTGCTGTGCTGCTTTGATGGGAACGCGCCCGGCTTCCATGATGAGAACGACAATATCCGAAATGGTGGCCAGCACAGGAGCATCGGTAACGGCCAGAACCGGAGGAGCATCGATGATGATGAAATCGTAATTTTCCCGCTGGGTGAGCAGGAATTGGCGCATGGCTTCCGAACCGAGAAGTTCAGAAGGGTTGGGTGGGGTTGTGCCGGCGCTGATGAGATCCAGGCCGGGAATGCCGGAGTTGTGTTTTGCTTTGTCAAAGGGGATGTCGCCTGTCAGAATTTCAGTCAGGCCGGGTGTTTTGCTGTGACTGAATTTTTCATGCAGGGACGACCGGCGTAAATCGCAGTCGATAATCAGAACGCGCGCTCCCGTCTGGGCAATGACAACGGCTTCGTTGGCGGTGATGGTGCTTTTTCCTTCCCGCGGGAATGTGCTGGTAAAGAGCATGATTTTCTTTTCTTTGTTGATGGCGGTGAAGTGCAGGTTGGTGCGCAGAGAACGGAACGCCTCGGCCACCATTGATTTCGGTTCCTTTTTCGTGATCAGAGTTTGCTTGGGCGGCGTGCTGCCGTTTTGCTGCGGTTCGTGACTGGGAATGTGGGGAATAATGGCGAGCAGCGGCAGGCCCATGGCGCGCTTGGCTTCCTCGGCATCCTTGATGGTGTCGTCCAGGTACTCTTGAAAGAACGCCAGGCCGATGCCCAGCGCGAGTCCGAAAAGCAGTCCCAGAAGCATGTTCTGTCCGACTTTCGGCTTGACGGGACGGCCGGGAACGATGGCCGGATCGACGATATCGATGTTGCTGATGGTGGAGGCCTTGGCGATGCGGGCTTCCTCATGTTTTTGCAAAAGGAAGGTGTAGATGTCGGAGTTGACCTTGGAGACGCGGGTGAGGCGCGCGAGATCGCGTTCGACATTGGGCAGAGCCTGCATTTCTTTTTCGTAATTCCGAAGCTGCTGCCGGATGGCTTCTTCCTGCTTGGCCAGATTGAAACGGCTTGTTTCGTAAACGGCAAGGACTTTGTTCTGGATTTCGTCAATCTGATTGCGCACGGTTTTTACGGATTGATGTTCCTCCGTATAAGAGGTCAGGAGCGCTTTTTTCTGGACTTCCAGTTCGGAAAGCTTTGCCGCGAGCGTTTCCACATTCGGGTTGCTTCGCATGATGCCCGGAACGTAGATTTCTCCGTTCTTCATCGCTTTTTTCAAAGCGTCACGCGCGAACTCGACCTGCTGTCTCTGCAAAGAGACGTCGATGCGGTTCTTCTCCAGCGTCGATATTTTGTCGATCAGCGCGTTGGCTTCGCCGTCCAGCGCGACAACGCCGGTGGAACTTTTATAAACCTGAAGATCTTTCTCGGAGATATCCAGATCGCCGCGTAGCGACTTGATCTGGTCATCGATGAAGGAGACCGCCCGGCTGGCTTCTTCGCTCTTGAAGGAAACGGATTGTTCGAGATAAGCCTGTACAAGGGTGGTGACGATGTCACGCGCCAGATGGGGATCGGTGTCGGTATAGGATACTTTGATAATGCCGGTTTGCCGGCCCTGTTCGACGGCCTTGATGTTGTTTCGTAATCCGGCCACGACATCGTCAAACGGCGCCAGTTGCAGACGGAAACTGTCTCCTTTTTGTCCTTTCATGTTGTCCAGCAGCAGGCTGAATCCGTTTTGCTTCAGCAGGACGCCGGATGTTCCGTTGCCGACGGTTTCGCCGTCGTCATCTTTCACTTCAAAGGTATTCTCCGAGGTGAGCGTAATGTTATAGACCGGATTTTCCGCGGTGGTTTTAAATTCGAGAATTCTAAAAGAAAGCCCGTCTGATTTTTTGGAAATTATCGCGTCCAGATGCAGCCGCCTGACCACATATTCGGCGTTGGTGCGCGATTTGACGATTTCGATTTCGGCGTTGGTCGGATTGGCGGTGTTGAGAGAGAGTTTGCTCAGGATATGATCCTGGCCCTTGCTGTCCTTGACGTGGAGAGTGGATGACGCTTCGTAAACCGGCTTCATCAGCAGGGTATAAAAAAACACGAGGAGAAAGACGGCGCCGAATGCGCTGAGGAAGATTTTCCAGCGCCTCATGATGACGGCGATATATTCGAAGATGTTTTCCTGCTGCGGTGCGATATTGACGGGTGCTTTTGTGTTCATGGGCGATCCTTTTTAATCACTTAAGTATTTGATGGAAACAAAAGGCTGAAGCAGAGCGCTGAATGCCTGCAACGACGGCAGAATTTCATTGATGGCGTCGTTCCAGGTGCCCAGTCCGCTTTTGGGGACATAGATAATGTCGCCCTGCTGAAGCGGGAAGGGCATGGCGTCTCCGCGTAAAATTTTATCGAAATCAACAACCATCAGTTCGCCCCTCGTGGCGGAGAGCGAACGGATGATCCGGACGTACTGGAAATCGTGCCCCGTGTCGCGCAACTCGGCGGTGGCAATGGCCTGCGGCAATGTTAATCCGCCCGGCGGGATGGTGACCGGACCGCCTTTTTTCACGGCGCCGAAAACGAAAACGAGTCTGTTCTTGTTGTCGGGGATGTAGATGGTGTCGCCGGATCTAAGCCAGACGTTGTGACGCTGATTTCCCCGGGTCAGGAGATCGTTGATATCGACCGGGAGGGTTTTTTTGTCGCGGATCAATCTGGCGGCTGTCAGATCGGCATTGGCGTCATGGCCGTTGCCGAGAGCGATTCCCTGCAAAAGGTTCATTGGTCTGTCCATGTAAAAGGTGCCGGAATTACGGAATTGTCCCAGAAGGTACAGAGGATGGCTTTTGTATTCACCTACCTCAACGACGACCCAGGGATCTTTGATATATTTTTTTGCAGCATCCTGAATTTTTTTCTGGGCCTGATTGAGCGTCAGTCCGCCGAGTTGGATCGCACCGAGGTAGGGCATGTGAATGTTGCCGTTGCCGTCCACCCGGCTTCCCGACGGCGCCTGGATATTGCCGAGCTGCGAATAGGATGATGTGGTATTCAAACTGGAGAATTCCGGGTTGCCGCTGACGTTGATAAAAAGAACGTCGCCGGGACCGATGGTGTATTCTGCAGTGGGCGCGGCATCTTCGGGGAAGGGGATGGTGACGGTTTCTTCCGCAATGACGGAGCCTGGCGGCTTGGTGTCGACCGCGCCTGCGGGAATTTGCTTAACCGTGCCGGGAAGGATGTCGCGATATCTGGCGCAACCGGTCAACACGATGAAAATGAAGAATGATAAAAATACAGCTTTAAAAATAAATCTTGTGTTGTGTTTCATTTTTACCTTCCTTTTTGAAGATGGTGAGTAGTGCATGGTTTATGGTGAAAAATAGTTTATGGTTTATAGTTGATGGTTGATAGTTGTTCGAAGTGACACCCTTTTTAATGTCATTTCGAGAAGCGGAGCGACGAGAAATCTTGTTCTTTATCCCCATTCGCTACGCAAGTAAAATGGTTTATGGTTGATAGTTCATAGTTGATGGTGAATAATTATCCCATGGCGCAAAGCGCCTGGGATAATTCCGCTAACGCTTCGGTCTGCGCTGCGCTTGCTTCCCTACGTCGCTACGCCTCCCAGGATAGTTCGGCTAACGTTTCAATCATCGTTACACTCGATTTCAACGAGTCCTCACTATCAGCTTGGCTCACTAAGACATCTCACGTTCGAAGTGACAACGAGAGTTCAATGTTCAGTTGAATGATGGGTGTTTTTAAAAGGAATCGGATGACGTTTTATACAGCTTCGCCCCTTGACTTACACGACGACTCCACGGGCAATAAGCAATGAAAGAAAAAAGCTTATTGATATCATTGAATATCGAGGTTGCAGTCAAAAAGAAGTGTATAGCTCTTGCACAGGTTTTTTCCCCCAAACTTCCTTAACTTTATTAAAAATAAAATGATTTAAAACGAGTAGAATTACTACGCGTTTTTTTTGTATTTGTCAATCCCTCTGAGGCAGAATCTTACAAGATGATAAAATATAAAAAATGTTTATATGATCAATGGGTTGATAAAAAACATTCATGCGCCGCTGTGATTTATTTCATCGGATGTAATTGAGTTTTTTCTCAAATATTGTCAGAAAAGACATACGGATGTGACGGATTGTTGTTCGACGCGTTTCATGTTGCATGGACAGAGGTGATATGAAATGGTTCAGGCGAGTTCGTAACCTTTTTCTCTGAAAAGTCTCACGCAGGCCTCGACGACCTTTTCGTCATAAAGAATGCCCTTGTTTTTTTCGATTTCATTGATGGCGACTTCCAGGCCGAGCGACGCCCGGTAGGGACGATGAGATGCGATGGCTTCCACAACGTCGGCCACAGCCATGATGCGCGCTTCGAGCAGAATGTCGTCTCCCTTCAGATTTCTGGGATAGCCGGTGCCGTTGATGCGTTCGTGATGCTGGTGAATAATTTCAGCCAGCGGCCATGGTGATTCGACGTCCTTCAACATGTCATGCCCGCTTTGAGGATGAACTTTTATCAGCGAAAATTCAAGGTGGGTCAATTTTGTCGGTTTGGCCAGTATCTCCGTCGGGATGGACAGTTTGCCTATATCGTGGATGATGCCGGCCATATTTAATCCTTCGATTTTATCTTCGTCCAATCCCATCTCTCTGGCAATGGCGCAGGCAAGATTTGCCGTTCGTGATTGATGGCCCGCCGTGTAAGGATCTCTTGCTTCCAGCGCGGATACGAGCACCTGGATGGTCGTGCCCACCGCTTTTTTCAGGCTTTCCAGTGTCTTCTGAAGTCTTTCCTCCGCCAGTTTGCGTTCGGTAATATTTCTTGCTTCGCCCAATATCGATATCGCCTTGCCGTGCTCATCCCGAATGAGACTGAATTCGCATTCGCCCCAGACGGTCCGGTTGTCTTTCAGGATAAATTCCAGTTCCAGCGTCCTGTAGAGACGATAATTGGAAGTGGTTTTGAGAGCCCGGGGCATTTCCCTGGAGATGAAATCGGTGGCTTTCTGCAGCGATTCCGGGGTGAGAATGTTGACCCAGTCGATATTTTTAATTTCATCGGCGGAATATCCGGTTAACCGTTCCACGGAAGGGCTGACATAGGTGATTTTCATGTTCAGATCCATGAGCCACACCTGGTCTTTCATGTGGTCGGCCAGCAGACGATATTTTTCTTCGCTTTTTTTCAATTCTTCTTCCGCTTTTTTACGGTCGGTAATGTCGCGAAGATTAACGATGGCGGCTTCAATTATATTGTTGCGAACCAGATTGCTGCCCATCGCTTCAAAAGTTCGCCAGCTTCCATTCCGGTGACGAAGCCGAACTTCGCTTTTCTGGATGGGAGCGCTTTTATCGCTGAACAGAATATTGAATCCCCGGGTGATGGCTTTCAGGTCATCCGGATGCGCAAGTTCAAAAGCATGAGCGCCCAGTCTTTCTTCGCTGTTAAATCCCAGAATGCTGACGGACGGACTTTCATAGGTTACGATTCCCTGCCGGTTGACCATGATAATGATGTCTGAGGACTGATCCGCGAGAGCCCGAAAACGCTGTTCCTCATCCAGCAGTTTATCCTGAGCCATTTTGCGCTCGGTGATGTCGATGGTTTCACCCATGATGGACACAGGCCGGCCGTTTTCATCCCGGATGAGACTTATTCTGTTCTCAATCCATAAGAGGTGACCGTCCCGGTGGCGGGCCTGCAGTTCCAGGACAAAGCGGGTTCCGGGAGGGGAAGGGGGAGCGGCCATCGCTCTTGGTAATTCCCTGGAAAATGCATCGAGCATTTTTTGATAAGAGTCCTCCGTGAAAAGCTTCTTTAATTTAAAATTTTTGATTTTCTCGAGAGAATATCCGTATATTTTTTCAACCGAGGGACTGATGTAGGTCAGATTCAACTTCAGGTCCATGATCCAGATGTGTTCGGTGATGTTGTCGGCCAGCAGGCGATACATGGCTTCGCTTTTTTTCAATTCTGCCTCCGCTTTTTTGCGGTCGGTGACGTCGCGGAGATTCACCAGAACCGCTTCAACAACGTTGTTGTTGATCAGCCGGGTTCCGATGGCTTCCACCGTGTGCCAGGTCTTGTCCGGGTGTGAAATGCGTATTTCAGTCCGGTGAATATTGGGGTTGGGTTTGTTCAGGAATTGATCGAATGTATCCGCAACAAGATCTGCATCTTCCGGATGAATGAACCGGAACATGTTGTTGCCGAGGATTTCCGTTTTATCCAACCCCAGGGCATTTTCCGCTTTGGAATTGGCGTAGGTAATCACCGCATCCCGGTTGACAAGAAAAATGACCTCCGGGGATTGTTCGATCAGCGTGCGAAAAATATTTTCTTCGTTCTGAATTTTGTCGTATTCATCCTGTTCGATTGTTTGCAGGCGATTCGACGAAGGGGCATGGATCGTTTGGTGGATTTTTTTCATGGCTTAAGCCTCAATCAGAAAACCGCAGTCCGGCAATGTATTGACTTTCATGATGCCGGCAACCATCAGCACCTATTTCTGCTTTGCCTCTTTGAATTTTGCGGAAATCCAAAGAGGCATGAAGCTGGAACTTTTCTGTTTCCAGTTAATGTACTGTTCAATTTTCTTGATTGCTTCGTCGGGTGTATCGACAAATTCCACGCCCGCTTCGTACCAGTTATCCTCGAAAATAACTTTGATCCACTTGACCTTGCCCATGGCCGTAATCTTTTCTTCAAGTGTTTTTAGAGTAAAATCTATTTTAACCAGGGTATCCACGGGCAAAAGAATGTTGCCCCGGATTTTGGTTCCGGACGCGGAGATGTCTTCGCTGTATTTATAAGCGATATTTTCCGGAGAGGCCTCTTTGCTTTCCGGAATGACCGATACGGTGATTTCGTTGAATTCGTGCAGCCGGTTTGCTTTTCTTTTTTCTTTCATATCCGTCAATTCTTTTTTATTCGTATATACGATATTCCATAGTGAAATTAATATTTAATTTACAAGCCATCGTATAAAATATGTATCCGGAATGTCAAGGTATTCTTGTCCGGTTTCCGATGTTTCATCCGGGGTGGAAAAGGTGAATCATGAGCCAAAAGATTGATTTTGCGTAGAAAGAGAAAGAAAATGATAATTTTATTGATTTAAAGGTCAATGATTGGTGGCGGTGCCTGGATTTGAACCAGGGACACTACGGATATGAGCCGTATGCTCTGACCAACTGAGCTACACCGCCTTTGCGCCAAAAGAGTTTTTCAATGAGCCCCAAACAGGTGGCACGGTATATCTAAGACAGAAAAATTTGTCAATAAATTATTGTTGTGTCACATCCAGTTCGTAAACAACAATCACGCTCTTCTCACGGAGCGATACGCCGACCGACATGACCAGCGCCAGCACCAGTTCCTGCTGCCCGTCATTGTCGACATCTTTGATCGCGTAATCGGCCACGTAGCCGTTGATTTTCTTCGTCCGCCAGTTTTCAGCCATGCCGAGGCCGTCCCACTCCAGATTGTATATTTCGCTGGCGGTAAAAATTTTGTAATGCTTGAAAAGCCGTCCGACGGGCGACAGGTTTTTCACGATAATGATTTCTTTTTTGCCGTCTTTATTGGTGTCCGCGGTCAGAATTCTCAGGTTCACGTAAGCGCTTTTCGCCTTGGGATCGTCGGGATTGTTTTTATCCAGATTTTCAATGTACGTGTTGCTGCCGCCGTAAACGTCGTCGCTCCGCCAGATCAGTTTATCGTTGGTAAAGCCGTAAGAGGTGATGGCGCCCAGGGATTTGGTGGTTTTGTCGAGAATGTACAGGTAGTCCATTTCATCCAGGGCAAATATTTTTTCGCCGCCTCCCGTGCCCAGATTATCGATGTTCAATCCGTAAATCGACAGGCCCATGGGGATCTGCATTTTCTGATCGGCGACGTAGGCGCCGTCTCTCCAGATGATTTCATAAATGGGCGAATCGAAAGGTTTGCCGAAACCGTGTTCCTGGCCGAGCAGCAAAGGCATGCCTGACGGCGTATCCAGAACGCGTAGAAACATGCGGATGTTGGACGCGATTTTCTCATATTTGCCGTCCTTGAATTCCAGGACAAAGGAATTCACGAAGGTGTCGTTCATTGAGGTCACGATAATTTCATTAATGCCGTTTCTGTTGATGTCGGCAATGTCCACGGCGATATAATTGTCGTAGGATTGTCCCTTGATCTTTTCCAGCAACTTGAGGTCATTTTCGGTTTTTTGATAGAGGTAAACGGTGTTTTTATCGATTGCAACGATTTCGTTCAGGTTGTCCTTGTTGACGTCTCCGATGTCCATCCCCTTGAATTCCGCCGATATTTTCTGGCTCATCCAGAAATCCCTGCGATTCAGAGGCTGGGCCCTGTTTATAAATTCGGCATTGATGACGGAGGTCAGGGTGCCGCCTTTTTTATTGCCGGATCTCATGCCGGCAATAATCTGGGATTCACGCGACGCACCCGCTTGGGCGGCGGATGCCGCGGTGTCTGCTTGCGGCGGAGGCGTCGTGCCCAGGACATGGTGAATGATGCTTTCGGAAAACTCGTTAATCTTCGGAATGACGTCATCGAGGCTTTGTGATTGCGAAGAAATTCCGGTATCCGGTGCGGTCTGCTCGATGCCGGTGAGCTTCGCGTCCAGACTGATGCTGTTTCCTATTTTAGTGATGCTTCCCCAGACCACATAATCGGATTTGAATTTTTTGCCGATCTCCAGAACGCTGTCCGTCGTGACGGTTTTGATTTTGGAAGTATTCATCTCTTCGAGAACGGCGTTTTTGGGGGTCACGTTGATTTTTCCCGCAGCGGATATGCGGGACGTCAGCATTTCTTCGATTCCCTGTTTTATATAATCAATGTTTTCGGCGCTGTTGACGGTGAAGGGAAGAATGGTCACATTATATTTTTCCTTAGCCCAGATGGTTCCTGCTGTCAGGAAAATCAATGTCGTAAACAATATGTATATTAAAGCTTTGCGCATATTTATCTCCTTTTTGATTTTTGCCTGCATTTGCAGCGTGGATGTTCTAACATTTAAGAGGTGATAATTCAAGATTGAATAAAAATTAGTTAAAATGGGTATTTACGGGCGCACTTCAAGCTTGTGCCACTACATTTTCGCTTTTTGATGTCAGTCGAAGAACTTTGGGGGGTGGTTTGAGCCCAATGGCCGAAAACAGCTTGTGCGCATTTCCGTTAATATCTGTGCGAACCCATAGGGTCGTATTGCGCACCTTGACCGGAACGGCTCGTACTTCTTGAAGCTCACGCATGGCTTCAAGCACAGTGAGCGGACGCGGATCAATGATTTCTTCATCGATTGCACGGCTATCCAGTATAAATTTCTTGTCCCGCAGCGCTTTTGTCATTAACGATTCACAATAGTAAGCAATGAAGCACAACGTCAGATGCCCCACGATGCGGGGATCAGTCCAATGAAAAACAGGCCGGGCTCTGAGCGTCCCTTTAATTTCGCCAAACGCATCTTCCACAATCCATAAGGTCTTGTAATTTTCGACAATCTCTTTGGCGTCCATGTCCATAACATTGGTGACCACGCCGAAAAAGCCGTCCCGCAGGGTATCTTGATCGATTGCTTTTTGGTTGAGCGTAAATTCCTTGTTGTCGTTTAATCCTACGACGTACCGTTGATACGTCGTATTGCTGACAAACTCTTTTGCCGTGATCTTCTTCTTGGACAACTTTTTACGAATCTTATCCAAAACTTCTAACTCAACTATGAAGATACACGATGGCATTGCAGCCTCTACGCTTCTGGCTCTTCTTTTCTGTCCCCGTTTTCTTCCTCGCGCTTGAAGCCCTCTGTTTCCAACTGGTCCATAAGACGTGCGGCTCGCGGGTAGCCGATGTGCAGCCGGCGCTGGAGAAACGAGGTTGATACCTGCTGGTGTTCCTTAAACCGATACTATCCTTCGGAGGGGGGATATCCGTAAGAGAAATCGAAGAGCAACAGATCCTTGCCGCACAGATATTGCAACTGCCGAAGAGATGCTTTTACATGCGAAGCTATGGCAATCTCTATAA
>Ga0255343_1003992_pt1 | contig 15038 bp, 21 predicted proteins | sample wastewater_treat_4_FD_192413 | JGI IMG/M metagenome (GOLD analysis project Ga0255343, IMG submission 192413) | Wastewater microbial communities from Lulu Island WWTP, Vancouver, Canada - plant16 | ecosystem: Engineered > WWTP > Wastewater > Unclassified | place: Canada: Vancouver, British... | reverse complement strand
TCTTTCAAGTATGTAAAATCACCAGAGAATCGGGAAAAATACACTCGAATGATCTGTACATTTAGCGGCTTGCTATTTCCTCCCAAAGACGGTAATATGTGACACAACGAAAGGCACACAGCCTTCTGAAAACCGAAACGGAGGATACAAAAATGACTGAGAAAACCGCACAGCAGATCAACAGAATGAAGGAGCAGACCATCGGGGTTGAGGTTGAGATGAACAACATCACCCGCAAAGCTGCCGCAAAGCTTGCCGCCGAGTTCTTCGGCACCGACCGCAGCGAGTACACAGGCAGCCGCAACGGCTACGAAACCTACAGCGCATGGGACGCACAGGGACGCGAGTGGAAATTCCAGCGCGACTGCAGCATCAGCGGACCGGATAGCGAAAAGTGCGAACTGGTCACACCGATCCTGCACTACGAGGACATCGAAACCCTGCAGGAGCTGATCAGACGCCTTCGCAAGGCGGGCGCAAAGAGCGACTACACAAGAGGATGCGGAGTTCACATTCACATCGGCGCGCAGGGACACACACCGCAGAGCCTGAGAAACCTCGCAAACATCATGGCAAGCCACGAAACACTGATCGCCGAAGCAATCAAGGTAGACCACAGCAGAATGAACCGCTACTGCAGAACGGTCGACCCGAGATTCCTCGAACAGCTCAACCGCAAAAAGCCCCGCACGATGGCACAGCTTGCAGACATCTGGTACGGCGCACAGGGATGCACCTACGGCAGAACCCACCACTACAACGATAGCCGCTACCACATGCTCAACCTGCACGCGACCTTCACAAAAGGCACGGTCGAGTTCAGACTTTTCCAGTTCGCACCGCCCGCAAACGGCAAGCAGAACGGCCTTCACGCAGGCAAGCTCAAGAGCTACATTCAGCTTTGCCTCGCAATGAGCCAGATGGCAAAGGGCCTCAGAAGCGCAAGCCCCAAGGAACAGCAGAAAGAAAACAAGGTTTTCGCAATGAGAACCTGGCTGATGAGAATGGGCTTCATTGGCGACGAGTTCGCAACAGCAAGAGAGACCCTTACCGAAAACCTGACGGGAAACGCAGCCTTCCGATTCGGCAGACCTTAAGGCCTGCCCTTCGGGGCGCAGAAACAAGCGGAACGGCACGGGCGCACACAGCGCCCACGTCGCCCCGTGTGGGGCGGAAGGGGTATCCTCCGATTCGGTATCCCACCTCAGTCAACCGCGCCACACAACGCGACACGGCGCAAACGTGTGCAAGTCATAAACACCCCAAAACAGAACAGGAGGAATTCACATGAAAGAACAAGTTTTTGAAAAGCGTACATGTCCGAAATGCGGATGCACTTACACCGAGCGTCCAGCCCTTTCCCGCAGCGACAACAACACGCTCATCTGCCCCGACTGCGGAACACGGGAAGCTCTCGAAACGATGGGCATCAGCATCGAGGAGCAGGACAAGATCCTCGGAATCATCCACGACAAGTACATTCCCGAATAAGGGGCGCACAGCGGGCGGTGTGGGGCTTCACGGCTCTGCGCCGCTTGTTTGTTGGGCGGATTCCGGTCGCGACACGGCGCACAGAGCCTGTGGCCCCGACGTTTGTGCGCGTTCCGGCGGCTTGTGTATATGTACCTGTTCATACCGCAGAAAACGGCAATTCTTCTACGATTTATTTTGCACATAGGCGTGGACTTTTCAGGCAAAAGGCGGTAATATGTGACACAACGGAAGGGCGGAACGCCCGCCGGAATACAGAACACGGAGGAAACCACCATGAAAACCCTGAAAATCTACAATCCGCTGATCGCCCAGATCGCAAGCGAGAGCAACTGCTTCACCGCACCTGCCGAGGAGTACGCCGCAGAGCTGCTCGAGGCACTCGAGAACGACGACACCGACCTTGCCGAGTACGCCGACGACTACCACGGCGCAACCTACTACAAGAAGCTGCACAAGGTCACAATGAGCGCCGACTGGTACGGCGGACGCCTTTACGGATTGGCAACCTGCGAGGTGGACGATGACTGGACGGATGAAGACACCGCACAGCTGAAAGAATACCTCAGCGGACAGTACAGCGACGGCTGGGGCGAGGGCTTTGAACAGAGAGAAGTTTACAGCTACACGGAGACCGAGACCGGCGAGGAGTACGATGAGGAAGCAGACGAATACTACGAAAGCGAATGGGATGTACGCTACGATGTTTACATTTCTTTCTGGCAGGACAAAAACTTCAGGCTGATGACCGAAGCTGAACTGAAGGCCTGACGGAACCGGCGCAGCCCCTCCGGGGGCTGCCTTCCGAAATGACTATGTGTACAATAAACCGCGAAGATAAGCCCGAAATGATCTGTACATTTATCGGGTTGCTATTATGCGGAAACAGAGTTATAATGTCGCTACCGAAGGGAAAACCTCGGAATTACATTCTTTTGGAGGATACGAAAATGGCAGACTACAACATGAACGGATTCAGGGTGCGCTTCCGCATCGCAGATTATGCTTCCGACCCGATGGTCATGGCGATCACCGCGACCGCAGAGGATGACGAGTTCGATGTGGTGCTTTCGGTCAACATCGGCAGCAGCATCGGGAACAGCACGCTGATACCGCGCAACTGCACATTCATCGACACCAACAACAATCCGACCGCGGAGGACTTCCTGCAGAGCATCGGCGCAAAGCAGTACGAACGCTTCGGAGAGCCGGTCTACGGATACAGCGGATTCTGCCGCTACCCGCTTTACGAATTTCCGGATGACCTTCTCAGCGAAATGGATGCGGAAGGCTACGAAAAGCACTGCAAGAGCTACGGCGGTGCTTTCCTGATGGCACAGCGCAGAATGAACGCAGAGATGTTCGGCGCAGACCTTTTCGGATAAACCGCGATCGGATACAGCCCCTTCGGGGGCTGTTCCCTGTGAAGCATTATGTACAAGAAACCGCGCAGATACGCCCGAAATGATCTGTACATTCAGCCGCTTGATTTATTTTGCATAAGACGGTAATATGTGACACAACGGAAGGCAGAGAGCCGACCGAATAACGAAAACGGAGGAAAAATACATGAGCACGAATTCAAGAATCGGGATTCTGCACGAGGACGGGACAACGGAAACGATCTACTGCCACTGGGACGGCTACCCCGAGCATCAGATGCCGATCCTCACCGGGCACTACAACACCGCCGAAAAGGTACGGGCGCTGCTTGCACTCGGAGACATCAGCAGCCTCGGCGAACGCATCGCACCCGATGCCGATGAGCCGCACAGCTTTGAGAAGCCCGCCGAGGGCGTGACGGTAGCCTACCACCGAGATCGCAAAGAACCGATGAGTCCGGCAGTCACCCACAAGAGCATTGTTTCCCTGATGAGCGATTACTGGGGCATCCCTTACTACTACCTTTTCGATGAGAAAAAGGGGGCATGGATCCCGCCGACCGAGGGCTGATCTTCAGCCCTTCGGGGCTGTTCCCGTACATAGTGTCATGTGAACAATTCCTGCGAAAATACGCCGATTTTGTTCTGTACATTTAGCCGCTTGCTTTCCGGGAAAGATCATGGTAATATGTGACACAACGGAAGGGCAGACAGCCCGCCGAAAACCAAAAACGGAGGTACACCACCATGACAAAGAAGGAAATGAAAACCGCAGTTGACAAGCTGAAGATGCTGCAGAACGGCAAGGCGGCCCTTGAGGGAATGACCGAAGCAGACTGCCTTGAGCTTTTCGGAATCAGCCGGGCACAGGCGCTTGCGAACACCAACGCAGCCCTCGCCAAGACCGAGCAGGAGATCTTCAGAGCCGAGCATCCGCTGACGGGCATCGACAAGAAGCTCTTTGAGATCGCAGTCAAGCACATGGTCACAGTGCAGGAGCGCGGAGACCTTGAAGCCCGCCACTGCGACAGCGAGGACTTCATCGAGATTCCGGTCTGGGGACTGGAAGCCGCCCTCAAGGATGCCTACGAGGCAGGACGCAAGAGCAAATAAGAAAAACGGCGCTGCCCTTTCTGAAATACGGAAGGGCACATGCCGAACAGGAGAAAAAAACATGGATACATACACACAGCTTGAAATGCTGACGGCAGTCATCACCAATCTGCCCGAAAGCGGAGCATGGACGGAGCGTGACGTGATGGAAACGCTTCTGGAGGTTTTTGAACCGCAGGAGCTTACCGAGATGGGATACGGCGACCGGGTGAGTGCTTACCTGAAAGAATACGGCTGATTACACACTCCCGCGCCACGTTCGCTTGTGTGGGCTTTTCATGGCGGCAGCGGATAACTTGCCCCTGCGAAAAACCGCCACACACAGCCCGTATGTGCGCGTTCTGTGCGATGTACAATTCCGCCTGAATAATCGTCTCATGTTTGTCACATTTATTTTGCGGAAAGGCGTGGACTTTTCCCTGAAAAGACGGTAATATGTGCATACCGCAAGAGAAGCGGAATCAAAACCAAAGGAGCGAATCTACATGAAAATTCTGGTATGTAAACCCGGCAAGCACCCCTACGTCAAGGAGATCGAACACACGCTGGAAAACCTGCAGAAAGAGGTCGGCGGCTACATTCAGGCGCTGTACCCCTTCGAGGAGGAGGTCGCAGTTGTGTGCAATGAGGAGGGACTTTTCATTGAGGAACTGCAATGGAACAGAACTGTTGAAAAATACGGCCCGATCAAAGGCACCTTCTTTGTATGTGGACTCGGGGTCGAAGATTTCACAGGGCTGACTGATGAACAGGCCGAAAAGTACAAGGCACTTTTCTGGGAGCCTGAGATTTTCATTCCGACATCCAACGGCAAGGTGGTACTGCACATTGTAGAGTAAAAACAACAGGGGCAGGGCTGCGGTCCTGCCCCATCTCCGCATCGGTTTCTAATGCAATTTACTGCCCGTCATAATATGTACAATTCCTGCGAAATTTCGCTGTTTTTATTCTGTACATTTAGCCGCTTGATAAAATTTGCTAAAAGAGTTAATATGTACACAACGGAAGGGCAAAGCCCACCGAAAACTACGAAACACGGGGAAAAAACAATGATCAGCTACGGATTGGCAAAGGCAAGAGCAATGGCAGGCAGAGACGACTGGAACGAGCGCGAGGCAATCAAAAGCGCAACGATCCTTTGGTACGACACCGAGGAGGAAGGCTACGAACTGGAGGTTGAAAACGAGGATGACCTCGACGCAGAAGACTTCAGAGCCTGGGTTGAGGAGAACGCAGACAGCCTTGCACATGAAGACGCCGCGGCAAACGGCACGACCTTCGAAGGCATCGAGGACATCGATTACGAAACCGAATGGATCGACGACGATGCACTTTTCGAGACAGAGTACGCAGACGCCTGCGAAAGCGAATGGGAATGGATGAGCGGCAGATAAGCCCGCCCTCCCCTGAATGCACGGAGCCGGACGGCTCCGCTGCTCGTTGCCCTGAAACTGTCCGGTGGACAGTTTTCGCTCCATGTTCTTTTTAAAATACTGAAACTGTCCAGTGGACGGTTATAAGTCCGTTTCAAATCTTTGTGATAATTGGCTCGCTTGTCGATAGTATATCGATAATGTGGCCACACGTATAGATTCCGTAATGCGTCCCCTTGCCAGGCCATGAATCATCCTCTGTGTGAATGATCACATCATCGTAAAAGTCTATAAAACGGGATTTCGTAAATACGATCAGATAATTACCGGTTCTGTTTTCGTAGTCATCCCAGACAGTATATGACTCATTGCGTGTCAAATGCATGGTATAACTTGGAAATAGAATCTGATATGTGTCCTCTGTATAATTTGAGGAAATGATGATTTTCAGCGAATTTGATGCAGTGCCTTCTTCTTCGTCAAATACTTCTTCAAAAGATACCAAAAAAGGGGGCATATTTCCGAACTCTTTATTTTCAGCGCCAAAACTAACCACAATACCCCTCCTGAAAGAATCATATCTAGTTATCAGGATTATAACATAGCAATATCGAAAAGTCAATAGAAGGGAGTGGTGCACATGGGTATTTTCAGCAGCGACATCTGAAAAAAAAGGCAGCCCTTCCAAACGGAGGGGCTACTGTCACTTAAACCTTATTCTTCAACGACGGAATTATTCAGCAGTTCAATAAAGGCTTCGATGCTGTCTGCGATAAGATCAGGTTCTTCGAGGCTGTCTGGATCATCCGGAATCACAAACCACACTTTATGATCTTTGCTGCTCCAATAAAATGTCGCACCACCACGATCATAGGAAAATGGATACCAGTCAGCAGGGATCTATTCATTCATTGGTTCTTCACGGTCATGATCTGCTTTAAATTCAAAATCACATTTTGCTTCTCCCAATTCGTACATACACCATACTTCAGCGGTATCGTCCGGATCTCCTTTGACCGGTACAAAACATTCTTTCAGTTTTCCGCCGTTTGTTCGGGCATATAGTTCCTTCAGGATATCGGGAAAGGTAATGCCGTACTTCTTCTCAAGATAAGCAATGCGCTCTGCGCTTTCCTATTTGTTGTCGATTTCTTCCTTTAAGAATTTGAACATGGCTAAACCTCCGTTCTCATACACAATACGATTTGAAGCGAAAACCTCCACTTTTCCCTATTATATCATAAGCCGAATGACAAAGTCAACCAAAAGCATAATGTACACAACAAACCGCGGAATATAGCCCGCAATGATCGTGATTACTCACTATTGCTATATGTCCGAAACAGAGTTATACTGTGTACAACGGAACGGGCAAAGCCCACCGAAAACTACGAAAATACGGAGGAAAAGAATATGTGGCATGAAGGTACGATCGGAGTTCCGAAGGGCAACGGAAAGTACACGGTGGTTCACTACTGGGTGAAAGCCTACGAAGAAGGCAGTCAGTACGGAATCGAGGGTGGCAGAATCAGCAAGCTCACGCTGAAGGTCGAAGGCAAGGTCATTTACAACTACGACCGGGGTGAGGATGTTCCGCCCCAGAACGAAGCCGCAGAAATGGCGCTGGCGATCCTGATGCATGAGTACAACTAAAGGCAGCAAACATACATAGAAAGGGCTTGCAAATGCAGGCTCTTTTCTTTATGCACATTTTTACAGGAAGGAGTGATGCGGATGGCTCAGAGGGGCAGAAAACCAAAACCCACAGCGATCAAAGAGCTGGAAGGCAATCCGGGCAAGCGTCCACTGAATGAAGCAGAACCGAAGCCGGAACGAAAAGCGCCGCCCTGTCCGAAATGGCTGGAGCCCGAAGCGAAAAAGGAATGGCGCAGACTTTCAAAACAGCTCGAAGCAATCGGTGTGCTGACCGAGGTCGATCAGGCGGCATTCGCATCCTATTGTCAGGCATATGCCCGTTGGAAGGAGGCCGAGGAATTCATGACACAGCACGGCACGATCGTAAAAACAAAATCCGGCTATTGGCAGCAGGTCCCGCAGGTCAGCATTGCGCAAACTTATCTGAAGATCATGAACAAGATTGCAGAGCAGTTCGGACTGACTCCGGCGGCAAGAAGCCGTATCACTGCAGGTGCAGATATGAAGGACGCCGCCGTTGACGATATGGATGCACTTCTGGGAGGCGGCTGATGGCAAGAACAGCAAAAGCAAGAGAAAGACCTGCGAATTATCCGAAACTCACCGATTATCAGCCTACCCGCTTTATGCTGCCGGAATCTCACTACGATGCGGCAAAAGCGGACAGGGCTGTTCGTTTTATAGAAAACCTCTGTCACACCAAAGGCCGCTGGGCGGGCAAACCGTTCTGGCTGTTGCCGTGGCAGGAGCAGATCATCCGTGACATTTTCGGTGTGGTCAAGGAAGATGATACACGGCAGTTCCGCACGGCATATGTCGAAATACCGAAGAAAAACGGAAAATCTGAGCTTGCGGCGGCCATTGCATTGTATCTGCTGTACGCCGACAACGAGCCGTCCGCCGAAGTCTACGGTGCAGCAGCAGACCGGCAGCAGGCTTCTATCGTTTTTGACGTTGCAAAGCGTATGGTGGAAATGACACCGGCGCTCCTGAAACGCTCCAAGATCATGGCGGCGACAAAGCGGCTTGTGAATTACTCCAATGTGGGATTCTATCAGGTGCTTTCGGCGGAAGTCGGCACAAAGCACGGTCTGAATGTATCCGGTCTGGTACTTGACGAGCTGCATGCGCAGCCGAACCGCAGCCTTGTGGATGTTCTCACAAAGGGCTCCGGTGATGCGAGAACACAGCCGCTGTACTTCCTTATTACCACCGCCGGAACCGACCGAAACAGCATCTGCTACGAATACCACACCAAAGCAAAAGATATTCTGGACGGCAGACGCATCGACCCGTCCTTTTATCCCGTGATCTACGGACTGAATGATGACGATGACTGGAACGCCGAGGAATCGTGGTACAAGGCAAATCCGTCTCTCGGGCATACGATCACCATTGACCGTGTCCGGGATGCGCACCGTGAGGCTCTGACAAATCCTGCTGAAGAAAATGTATTCCGTCAGCTTAGACTCGACCAGTGGGTCGGCAGTGCGGTCGCATGGATCCCGGAGCATATCTACGACAGAGGAAATCTACCAATCGACCATGAAAAGCTACGAGGCAGAGAGTGCTATGCGGGACTGGACCTTTCCAGCACATCGGATATCACCGCTTTTGTTCTGGTGTTCCCGCCGTTGACAGATGGCGAAAAATACATCGTTGTCCCACACTTCTGGCTGCCGAGAGAAACGCTTGACCTGCGTGTGCGGCGAGATCATGTTCCCTACGATGTCTGGGAGCGCATGGGGCTTTTTCATATCACCGAGGGCAATGTGGTAGACTATAACTTTGTACGGAAAACGATCAATGAGCTGCACACCATGTATAACATCAAGGAGATCGCAGCCGACCGCTGGAACGCTACACAGCTTATCACAGACCTTGAGGGTGACGGATTTACCGTTGTACCGATGGGCATGGGATTCAAGGATATGTCTCCGCCGATGAAGGAGCTGTACAAGCTCATACTCGAAGGTATGTTCGTTCACGGCGGCAATCCCGTTCTCAGATGGATGGCAGGAAATGTGGTCGCCGAAATTGATGCGGCGGAGAATATAAAACCTAGCAAAAAGAAAAGTACCGAGAAAATAGACGGCATTGTCGCCTGGATCATGGCACTCGACCGAGTGATCCGCCATGAAATGCAGGGCAGTGTCTATGACGAACCCGATCATGATCTGATCGTTTTGTAGGAGGGATGCAGATGGGCTTACTCAACTGGCTCGGCTTCAATAAGCCGAGAGACGCACCGTCACTGCCGGATATCCGGGACAATGTTCGCGATTCCGGTAATCTGTTTGTATTCGGCATGACACACAGCGGAGAGCGTGTTGACGAACGAACGGCAATGCAGATTGTTACCGTTTATGCCTGCGTGAGACTGCTGTCAAATACTATCGCAGGGCTTCCGCTGCATCTGTACAGATATACAGGTGCCGGAGAGGATAAGGAACGCGCTACTGATCATCCGCTGTATAAGATACTCTACCGGCAGCCGAATCCCGAAATGAGTTCATTTTCATTCTGGGAGGCGCTGATGTGTCATTTGCTGCTCTGGGGCAACGCATACGCACAGATCGTCCGTGACGGCAAGAACGGCATAGTCGGTCTGTATCCCCTTCTCCCCGAGAATGTGGAGATTGACCGTGACCCGAAAAGCGGTGACCTGATCTACACCTACCACGCATACACCGATGAAAAACCCGGTGAGCATGATAAGGATATCATCTTTCAGAGAGACGAGATTCTTCACATTCCCGGTCTGGGATTCAACGGACTTGTGGGATTTTCACCCATTGCCATGATGAAAAATGCGCTGGGCGCAGCAATGGCGGTGGAGCGTTACGGCAGCGCCTTCTTCAAAAACGGAGCGCAGCCTGCCGGTGTTCTGGAACATCCGGGCGTGCTGAAAAATCCGGAAAAGATCCGTGAGAACTGGACGAGGGTGTACGGCGGTTCCCGCAATGCGCACCGCATCGCAGTCCTAGAAGAAGGAATGCAGTATAAACCGATCTCGCTGCCGCCGGAGGATTCGCAGTTCCTATCCACAAGAGAATTTGATGTGGAAGAGATCTGCCGAATGTTTCAGGTGCCGCCCCATCTGGTACAGGACCTGAAGCGCAGCACCTTCAATAACATCGAGCATCAGGGCATCGCATTTGTGCAGTATTCGCTCATGCCGTGGATCATCCGCATTGAAAAAGGCATCATCAAAGACCTTCTGCTGGAGGAAGAACAGGATGTATATTTCCCGAAATTCAACGTGGACGGCCTGATGCGCGGAGATTACCAGAGCAGAATGAACGCTTATGCGATCGGTGTCGGCAACGGCTTTATGTCGCCGAACGATGTGCGCAGGCTTGAAAACATGGATCTTATTCCGCACGATCTCGGCGGTGATGATTATTACCTCAATGGCAGCTATAACAAGCTGCAGGATGCAGGTGCCGCCTACGACCTGGACGAGCCGGAGCAGACAGATACAGAGGAACAGGACGAACCGGATGAAGAATCGACCGATGATAGATTCCTGCGGAAAAGACGCAGGAAGAAAGTACGAAACGGAGGGATATAAATGCCGAAATTCTGGGACTATATTCACGATGACAGCGGTGGCAGAGTGCTCCGCCTGGAGGGACCGATCGACTCGGATTCCTTCTGGGGTGACGAGATCACGCCGCAGGATTTCAGAGATGAGCTGTATGCCGAGGACGGCGACCTCACACTCTGGATCAATTCGCCGGGCGGCAATGTCTTCGCCGCTGCGGAGATCTACACAATGATCCGTGACTATCCGCACAATGTCACTGTCAGAATTGCAAGCATCGCTGCATCAGCGGCAAGTGTGATCGCAATGGCGGGCAATACCGTGCAGATGTCTCCGACCGCACTTCTCATGATCCATGACCCTTCTACCATTGCTTTCGGCAATGCCAAAGACATGGAAAAGGCCATTGCAACGTTGAATGAGGTCAAGGAGAGCATCATCAACGCATATGCGGCAAAGACGGGGCTTTCCCGAAACCGCATCAGCAAACTCATGTCCGATGAGACATGGATCAATGCGAAAAAGGCGGTCGAGCTGGGCTTTGCAGATGAGATCCTCTTTGACGAAAAGCCTGAACCGGACAAAAAGCAGAATGAGCCTGACGATCCGGACGAGCCTGGAAAGCCCGATCAGGAAGGCGGTGACGATGAGGGCGATGAAAAGAAAGAGACCGAAAAGAAGCCGTTCAAGCTGGACACCGGCGATGCCCTTTGGGAGTACAGTACCCGTGTCATGGGACAGACCATTCTGGGAAAGATCACCGCTTCCGCGGCATCTGGAGACACAGAGCCGCCCGATGACGGCAAGACAGATGATGCACAGAAACCTTCCGAGGAAGGGCTGACCGCACCGACAGTTACTGTGCCGGATATGCCTGTGATCGGCATGGACGGTAAAACCGCTGACGGCGCTATGCCGTATGAAATTCTGAAACAGCAGCTTGCTTTCATGAGATAAGCAGGCTGTATTTTTATGACCGCCGGAGTTTTACCTCCGGAGAATAGGAGAAAAGATATGAGTAAGATCATGGAACTTCGCAGCAAGCGTAATACCCTGTGGGAGCAGACAAAGGCATTCCTCGAAAAGCACCGTGGTGAGAACGGTCTTGTTGAGGCTTCCGCAGTGGAGCAGTACAACAAAATGGCCGGTGAGGTGCAGGCACTCGGCGCAGAGATCGAGCGTCTTGAGCAGCAGGCAGCACTCGATGCGGCGCTTTCCGCACCGACCAGCAAGCCTGTCACCAACGCTCCCGGTACCAAGACCACGCCGACCACAAACCCTACCGCGACCGATGAGTACAAGTCCGCCTTCTGGGATATGATCCGCAACAAGGGCGATCAGCTTGCAGTCCGCAACGCGCTCTCTGTCGGTGAGGACACCGAGGGCGGCTACACTGTGCCGGATGAGTTCGAGCGCAGACTGATTCAGGCACTGGAGGAGAACAACATCTTCCGTCAGATGGCGACTGTCATCAAGACCAATTCCGGCACTCGCAAGATCCCGATCGCAAACGATACGATGGAGGCACAGTGGATCGATGAGGGTGAGGAGATCCCGGAGACCGACACTCGTTTCGGTCAGACGACCCTCTCCGCATACAAGCTCGGTACAATGATCAAGATCAGCAACGAGCTTCTGCACGACTCCGCTTTCGACCTCGCATCGTATATCGCTGCACGTTTTGGTGTTGCAATGGGCAATGCCGAGGAGCGTGCCTTCTTCACCGGTGACGGCGACAAGAAGCCTCTCGGTATTCTCGATGAGACCGGCGGTGCAGAGCTGGGCGTGACTGCAGCATCTCAGACGGCTATCACCTTCGATGAGATCTTTGATCTCTACTACAGCCTGAAGTCTCCCTACCGCCGTAACGCACAGTTCGTCTGCAACGAGACCATCCTGCTTCAGCTTATGAAGCTGAAGGACAAGAACGACAACTACCTCTGGAAGCCGTCTCTCGATATTGCAAAGCCCGACACGCTCCTCGGTCGCCCCATCCGCACTTCTTCCTTCATGCCCGGTATCGCCAAGGGTGAGCGTGTTCTCCTCTTCGGTGACATGAAGAACTACTGGGTGGCAGACCGTCAGAACCGCACCTTCCGCCGCCTCAACGAGTTGTATGCCCGCACCGATCAGGTCGGCTTCCTCACTACGCAGCGTGTGGACGGTCGTCTGATCCTGCCGGAATCTGTGAAGGTGCTGAAGATGGCAGGTACGAAGTCCAACACCACGGGCGGCGGCACAACTGGCGGTAACACCGGCGGCAACGGCTGATCGGGAGGTCAGCCATGAATCTGATCTCACTGCCTGAAACAAAAAACTATCTCCGTGTTGACCACTGTGAGGATGACAAGCTCATCCTCACTCTGATCGATACGGCACAGCGGCTCGTGATGGATGTGGGCAGAATGAATGAAAAGCAGCTCGCGGAAAATGAGGAAACCTCCCGGCAGGCTATGCTGTATACTGTTTCGTACCTCTATGAAAACCGTAATACTGCTGATTATCATGCACTGACACTTACCCTGCGTGCTTTGCTGTTCGCACAAAGGGAGGGCATCGTCTGATGGAGATTGGGAAACTGAATCAGCGGATCGCCATCCTCGAAAATCATGTCAAAAAAGATGCTATCGGAAATCACAAAGCCCGGTGGGAGGAGGTTTTCTCTCTCTGGGCTTCTGTGACGGTATCCAATACCGTGGGCGGTGCTACGGAAGAAACTGCGACAGGTGTCACCAGAGAAATACAGAAGATCGAGGTCATTATCCGGCAGACGCCGCAGACAAAGCGCATGGCATCGACTGCGTACAAGATCCGTTTTGATGGAATCGACTACGACATCAAGGGCATTGTGCCGAATTACCAGACGCAGGACTATATGAAGCTGATCTGCGAATCACGAAGGGCGGGATCAAAGGATGACATCTATTGACGATATGGCGGCAGAGATCATGGAGGGCTTGTCGGAGTACGCAGAGCTTGCGGATACAGCAATGAAAAAGGCAGTCCGCAAGACTGCGACCGCCGTCAAAAACGAGATCTCTGCAAACGCCCCAGTGAAATCCGGACGTTATAAGCGTAGCTGGACGACCAAGAAAACCAAGGAGAACAGCCACACGCTGGAGATGACTGTCCACAGCAAAGACCGCTACCAGATCGCACATCTGCTGGAGCACGGTCATGCAAAGCGCGGAGGCGGTCGTGTGGCGGCGATCCCGCATATCGCTCCTGCTGAGGCAAACGGCGCAGATATGCTCGAAACGCTCATCAAGAAGGAGTTATCGTGAGCTACGAAGAGATCAACGAAATGATGCAGGAGATCGGGCTGCCCTTTGCGTATCACCATTTCGCAGAGGGTGAAAGCCCGGATCCTCCGTTCACGCTGTTCCTGTCGCCCGGCGAGGACACCTTTTCCGCAGATAATTTGATGTATCACAGCTTCAAAGAGCTGCACATCGAGCTTTATACGGATGAGAAATCGCCGGATACGGAACAGCGGGTGGAGGAAGTTCTACTGCGTTATAACATCTATTACACAAAAACTGAGGTATGGATAGAGTCTGAAAAGCTCTATGAAGTACTGTATATCATGGAGGTATGAAAAATGGCACTTCAGAAAAACAAGGTCAAGTTCGGTCTGAACAAGGTTCACTGGGCAAAGATCACGGCATGGTCTGAAGACGGTGTGCCGACATTTGCAACGCCCGTGCGTCTGCCCGGTGCTGTTTCGCTGAGCATTGACGCCAACGGCGAAAACGAGAACTTTTACGCAGATAACTGCGTGTACTACGTCATCAACAACAACGCAGGCTATGATGGTGACCTCGAAGTTGCTCTCATCACCACGGACTTTGCAACTGCAATTCTTGGTGAGCAGCTTGACAGCAAGGGTGTCCTTGTGGAGCGCAACGATGCGGAGACATCGCAGTTCGCACTCATGTTCGAGTTTGACGGTGACAAGAACCACATCCGTCATGTGCTGTACTGCTGCTCGGCATCCCGTCCTGCGACCGAGGGTGAGACTACGGAGGAGAGCAAGAGTGTCAAAACGGAGACACTCAGCCTCAAGGCAACGGCGCTCCCGTCCGGTCTGGTGAAGTCCAAGACATGCGAAAGCACTGACGAGGCAACCTACAACAATTGGTACAATGCAGTGTATATCCCGACCGCAGCGACCACAAACAACAGCACCGGCACACGCTCTGCATCTACAACCAAGAGCAGCACTGCCGCAGCAACCACTACTGACTGATTCGGAGGGTAAAGAATATGGCTATCAAGAAAATCATCACTGTTGACGGTATCGAGGTTCCTTTCAAGGCGAGTGCAACACTGCCTCGCCTTTACCGTGCAAAGTTCCGCAAGGACATCTTCAAGGATTTCGCCGCACTGAAGGACTCTGTGGACGAGAGCGATGAGCAGGATTCCGGTCTCGGCATCGAGAGCCTTGAGGTCTTCGAGAATATCGCATGGACGATG
>Ga0255343_1003940_pt1 | contig 15205 bp, 17 predicted proteins | sample wastewater_treat_4_FD_192413 | JGI IMG/M metagenome (GOLD analysis project Ga0255343, IMG submission 192413) | Wastewater microbial communities from Lulu Island WWTP, Vancouver, Canada - plant16 | ecosystem: Engineered > WWTP > Wastewater > Unclassified | place: Canada: Vancouver, British... | reverse complement strand
ATTTTGTGATATGCAATGATAGATGAGATGATATTCTTATAATATTTATATTATATAGCAAATTTATACATTTTTCAACATATAGAATTTTTATTTCTCAATTTTTATTTCAGTATTTGCAACTGCTTACACATGCTAGGCTGTAATCCTAATATGGTAAAAGATTTCATGAGATTCTTCGGGCTTAAGCCCTCAGAATGACACCCTATGGGTTAATATTGCAAGGATAACAGGCTAAGCCTATAGCTCTTAATTATAGAAATATGGCCAGAATTTTATAAAAAAACAGCAGAGCTAAACCCTGCTGTGATTTAATATTACTACTTTTTCTATACATGCAATAGTATTTAAATTTCTTTTAATGAGCGTATTTTTTATGAGCGTTGTTCTGCAATTACTTGTATTGCTGCAAATATTACACCTGCTACCGGCCAAATAATCCAGGAGATTGCCCAATTAAATGTGATGAAACTATATGCCAAATATATGGCAGTAATTACTAACCAATATACTTTTGTTACAGTTTGCAATGTTTTGTTTGATTTGCTTTTTACAGAATATTCACCTTGTTGCAAAAGCACTGTGCACGCTGCATTTACTGCACTTTTACTGATAAGATTATAGGTTGAAATAGCAACAATAGTTAAAGTTACAGCTACAGAAATTACACTCAATCCATCAATATCAAATATTAAAGGAGTAATAATAACAGGCAAGGCGCTTAAAATGTAACCTGCTACTGAAATGCTTACAGCTGATTTATATGAATGCTCATCTTGTGCCATTATACCTCGAATCATTTGCTCGGTTTTATAGTCAAGTTCAAAAACAGTTTCTTCAAGGTAATCGTATTTTTCCAATTTACTTGAGAACCTGATAAAAAATAAAACTGCAATAGCTATCATGGCAATAAGAACTGCCAAGCCGGCCGCTATAAATAATTCTTCCTTAGCATTAACATTGGTAAATTCCTTCAATCCTAATAACAAAAGCAAAAGTACCGGTGACATTATTAAAAGCAATACTCCTAATGCTGTTTTTGGTGCAGTTTTTACTTTATCTTCTATATAATTTTTTGCTTCTTCATAAGTAACTTGTAAAATATCTGACTTGTTTTCCAAAGCATGCTTTATTCCCAGCGTTTCAGCAAGCTCATCTAAGTTTCCAAATTCGGATATTACAATTCCAATAGCTTCATTTTCTGCTTTTCCGCTATCTTTTAACTCATTGTATTTATCCTCCATCATTGCCAATAGTTCTTTTTTTGCTCTTATTACTTCTTCTGTATCAGGTAATCCTAAGAACATGTTATCAAGATAATTTCTAATTGTATTCATTATATCCACTCCCTTAATATAAACTTTTCTATAACTTCTTTTGTAATTTCCCACTCTTTGCATTTTTCTTTGTAGTACATTTTGCCTGCTTCTGTAATTTTATAATATGTCCTTGGTTTTCCGTATGTTTCACTTCCTGAGAAGGATTCAATATGACCGTTTATTTCCATCCTCTTAAATGCAGAATAGAGGGTTGTTTCCTTAATAATATATTTTTCATCCGTTAATTCTCTGATTCTTTTGGATATTTCATAACCATAAGATGGTTCTTTAAGCAAAAGATACAGTATCATGGTATCAATATAACCTCGAATAACATCACTGCTAATCATTTAAATACCTCTTTCTTAAGTTTTACTACACCTGACGTAGTATGTCTGTCGTAGTAATCTTAGCACAATTACTACGTCTGGTCAAGTACTATTTTGAGAATTTTATAAAAAAAATACAGCAGGACTGAGCCCTGCTGTGATTTTAAATGATTACACATTCATTGTTATGGGAATTTATATTTTCTTAATCGGATGTCTGATAACTGTTTTTAATTTGTCAGGCTCGCATTTTCTGGGGTCGCTTAAATATATTTCATGATGATATCTGTTTTCTGTAATGTCGATTTTGTATCCGTTTTCTCTTGCATAATCTTCCATGAGTTTTACGGTTTTCGGTTCATCATCATAAGGTCCTAAATGCATGCATTGAACACATAGACCTTCTTCGTATGTAAGAAATTCAACTTTTGAAAAATCTGTTTTTTTCTTTTTTGTTGCTTCATTGATTGCCCACTCAAAATCTTTTTCTTTAACAAAATCGGGAAGCCTGATTATGGAAATAAAGTTCAGCTCATCTTTTTTTGAATAGTCCATTCCTTTAATTCCGTCTAGCCACCAAAATCCTTCCAATGGGGGTACAACATAATCAAAATATCCATCAATTTTATAATCACCTTTGTAACTCATTTTTATTGTATAAGCAATACTATACAACATTTCTACAGATTTGCTGTATTCTCCGTTTTCCTCATTTGGATTTCCTTTTCCCCTGACTGCAATATAGTTCATTTCAGGAATATCAACTATGCTTGGTTTATTTTTGGGCATATAAAATTCTTTATATTCTTTCTTGTAATCAAATGCCATAAATTGCTCCTTTCACTTATTTTCCATAATAATTTCGATAGCTTTTTCAATATATTCGTCTCTGCCTTCCTTAATTCCTTCAATGGTAGGCTCTACATAAATATCAGGCTGTATTCCTATTCTTTGGGTTGTTGTTTTGTCAGGATAGAATACGCCAAACCCACTTATCGTAGTAGATATATTCCCCGGTAAAGTAAAACAGCGCACATCACCGTTAGCTCCCGCCGAAGGTCTTCCAAGGACAACTGAGCCCGGAGTATTCTTAAGGGACATGACCGTAGTTTCTCCCTGACTTATAGTTTGTTCATTAATAATAATCACAAGTTTTCCCTTATAAACTCCGTCCTTCAAAGTTCTATTGTCTGTTTCCTCCGGTTTTCCCGAAACATAAGGAACGGTATAATAAAATTCACCAGGCACCTCAGGATTAGGAATTGAGGCAACAAAGAATTCTTTTTTGGTTGGTATCAGGTATTCCGCCAATTTAAAGGCAATTTCTTTGGAAGGATAATTTCTAAGGTCTACTATCAAACCTTGGGTATTCCACCATTTATTAACGGTTCTTTCTATTTCTCCAGCCTTCAATAAACTGCCATTTATATAGTATATTTTACCGTCTTCCATGGCTTGCGTCCTGGTATCAACGCTGACAGAGATTCTTTTTTGGCTGGCTTTTACATTTACGACAAGTGTCTTTCCGTTTCTTATAACAATGACATCGGTATACTTTTCATTAGTTCGGAATAAATCATAATATATCAGGCCTCCCATATCTTCTCGTGATTGAGATATGTATTTCCTTCTGTTTTCCAGTATTTCTTCTATATCTTTATCCCCAACTTTCAGTACAATGTCACCAGGCTCAAGACCACATTTTTTTAATACCTTGCTTATGACAACCTGGTTGTTAAATATAACAAAGTTAACAGGAAATCTATATATACCAAAACGGGTGGAAATGGTTTCTCCTCTCTTATCTTCCACAACAGCATGAGAATCATGTATCTTAGTTGTCAATTCGGATATGGTCATCAAGTATGATTCATAATCGGAGCCTTGTACAAATTTGGGGATGAATTCCAACAGGACTTGGTCCCAGTCCTCTTCAATCACATCCTTGTACGGATAATAATATTCTATTATATTCCAGTAACGAAATAAGCCAAGCAGCCTGTAGCCGGTGTCATCAAATTTCATATTCGGGTATGAATTTTCGTTTTCCATATAGGGATAGGGTGAATTGTCCTTAAAACTAACATATGCATTTTCACGATCAGCAATATTAATATCCAAAAGTTTTGATAATTCAAGGCTTAAATTCTCTCCCAGGTATTTTTCGTCCTTGCACCAGTCTGTAGAAGGCCTTAGTTGAATCATATCCTGGGGGATTTGGTATTGCTTATCTTTGTATTCAAAAGAAATCTCGCTGTCAAAGGAATGAACCCATTCGCAGAGAATTGAGTTGACATCTGCCCCTTCTTCCAAAACACGAGGCATTACGCGGAAAAGTTCATAATCCCAATTAATGTTTCCTGATACCACTTCAGGATGATAATATTTAGCAAGTCCCCATACCTTGCAGAGTTTAGCAAGGTCAGAGGTCTTTTCTTCAGATATGCTGTAAAAATATATCCCGCTCCCGTTGTCAAATTCTCGGTCATTATCTCTTTCGAGCCGCTTATTATTTGTTTGGGAACAGCCCCCGATAAGAAAGGAAGTAAGAAATAATATAAGTAATAAGCCGAATGCTGCTATTGATTTAGAAAACTTTCTTTTTTCTTTCATTATTTTCTGCTTTTTATTCATATTCTTTTCAATATAATTAAAAAACATTTTGTCAATCTCCTAAATACAACTATTTGCTATTTTAATTCAGACAACCGAGATTAATCATCCCTCTTGAATTTCTTTATCTGAGTAATCAATAATTATTTTTGCAGCTTTTACAGATTTGAGCTTGAAAAATAAAATCGCTAAACGTATTGTTTTCCCATATCTTCATATCTAATCAACACAATTATCTTGTGAACAAAGACAAAAAGGATGTCCTGAAGGATCTATCATAGTTACGAATTCACTGCCCCCAAATTGTGACGCTGCTTTTGTAGCACCGAGAGATATCGCATACTCTACTGCAGATGCAACATCAGGCACTTGAAAATCAAAATGCATTTGTTTTTGCTGCTTTTCTTTTTCTTCCGGCCATATTGGCGGAATATAGTCTTCTTCTTCAATAAACAGAAAAACAATCCCGGTGTCATTACGCAATCCAGGGCGACCAAACATTTTACATTTTTCCCATCCCAGCAGCTTATGATAAAATTCACATAGCTTTTGTTCGTTATCACAGTCTATCATTATATTTCCTAAGTTAATTCCTTTAATCATTATGCACCTCATAAAATTTTTTATCTGAAATTTCTTTATAATATGGCTTGTCCTTTGCCGCCAACTGTCAATCCATCCTCTAATAATACTTTTGTTTCGCTTTCGGTATAAGTGTTTCCTTCCAATGCATTAGAAGACCAAGTCAATCCTATTTTATATTAGGCTTTAATTTGTTCAAGCATTTTACCTTCAAAGGGACTTAGTTTATCAATTTCCTTTTTGTATATATCTATTATTTCATATATACTCATATTTTACCTGCCTGAAAATTATTTACCTTATTATACCACATGTATTTGAACTTAACATTAGTTTTATTTGCTTATCCAAGATTAATTTTATTATGACATTCGCTTATCTTAATGATTTAATCAAAAATGACAGGGTATAAATGTGAAAAGGAGTGTGATATTATGAAAAAAATTTTGATAATAAATTTAGTCTTACTTTTGGTTATATTGGTCGGCTGCAGCAGTTCAGCAAACAATGAAAATGACTTGCCGGAAAGAACTTTTACAATTGAAGAATTGTCAGAATATACGGGGAAAGATGGAAAACCAGCTTATATTGCAGTGGACGGGATAGTATATGATGTTACAAAGATTGCTCAGTGGAGGGGCGGAATACATAACGGATTTGAGGCCGGCAAGGATTTAACTAATGAAATAAAAAATATTTCTCCCCATGGCACTTCAAAATTAAGAGGTGTTCCTATTGTTGGAACGCTGGTTGAATAAGGGAGTGGTATAATGGTTAGGTTTTTGGCTTTTGTTAATGTATCATTGCTTGTGTTATTATTATCTCCTTATTTTTTAAGGAGAATTAATAAGCATATATTTAAGAATAAGAATAAAATATTGAAAAAATACATTCCTATTTTTTCAAAATATCATATGTATTTTGGGTTTATTTTATTAATAACTGCATTTGTACATGGATATATGGCTCTTGGAGCGGTAAGGTTCCATTCAGGATATATTCTTTGGCTGTGGGTATTAATACAAGTCACTTTAGGAATTTTTACAAAGAAAAAGAAGAACCCGAAGATTTTCAAAATACATAGATTAATAGGTATTGGTTCTTTAGTGTTTCTAATTATTCATCTAATTCAGGTAAATTAAGATTACACTATACCTCATCATTCGTTGCCAGGCACCGTTACGTGCCTGGCACCATTATTTTACCCTAAATTATTTTTATTAATCCACTCTGCTACAGGGGTGCTTGCTTGTTCAATTGTAATGGGACTTTTTATATCTGTTTGTATAAAGAAGTTGTCTATTACTTTTCCTCCTTTTGCTTCAACACGTGTTTTAACAGACTCATATACTAAGCTTGGAGTCTTATTATCTCCTTGAGTTGCAAAAATATATACATTTTTTCCTGCTAAATTTGCTTTGCTAAGAAATGTATTGATTGGAGTAGAAGTTTTTCCTGCCCAAACAGGGGTTCCAATAAATATATTGTCGTAATCCTGCAAATTAAAATTCATTGACTTAATTTTAACTTTTAAGCCGAAAAAAGCTGAAAAGGCAGCTGACATTAATCCAATTTCTTTTTCGAGCTCAATTTTTTTGATGTCACCATTTATTGCTTTTGCAATTTCTTTTGCTACAGTTTCTGTATTTCCGCTTTTTGAATAATAAACAACTAAATTTTTCATTTTCCCCTCCGGTTATTAATATATATATTGAAATTTTTTAATTCATGCCTGAAAATTATTTACCTAATTATACCACATATATTTAAACTTAACATTTGTTTTTTAAGGGTTATTAATTGTTTTATGGTGCCTGGCACCGGAAAATAAAATGCACCCGATGATAGGGTGCATTAATAATATTATATTCAAACGATATTGTTATTTAATTTTAACCGAAAGTAGAAAGCAATAATCCTGCAGCAACTGCTGAACCTATTACGCCTGCCACATTAGGTCCCATGGCATGCATTAATAAAAAGTTCCCCGGATTTTCTTGCTGTCCTACAACTTGTGATACACGAGCTGCCATCGGTACCGCAGATACTCCTGCTGACCCGATAAGAGGATTAACTTTTCCTCCTGTTGCCTTATACATAACTTTTCCTAACAATACTCCTCCTGCTGTTCCAAAGCCGAAAGCTAATAATCCTAATCCTATTATCATTAAAGTTTGAGGTCTTAAGAATGTTTCTGCATTTGCTGTTGCTCCAACAGTTGTTCCCAAGAATATTGTCACTATGTTCATCAGCTCATTCTGTGCTGTTTTTGATAATCTTTCCGTTACTCCTGATTCTCTCAATAAGTTACCCATCATGAGCATTCCAACCAATGGTGCTGCCGACGGAAGTATTAATGATACAAGTAATGTTACAAATATAGGGAATATTACTCTTTCCTTTTTAGATACCGGCCTTAGCTGCTCCATTACGACACATCTTTCTTCCTTCGTCGTAAGTGCCCTCATAATCGGCGGCTGGATTATCGGAACGAGTGCCATATATGAGTATGCCGCTATAGCAATTGGTCCTAATAAATGCGGTGCCAGCTTTGATGTCAGGTATATAGCCGTAGGACCGTCTGCTCCTCCTATAATTCCTATTGAAGATGCTTCTTGTGGATTAAAGCCTAATAGTATTGCTCCCACAAACACAAAGAATATACCTAATTGTGCTGCCGCTCCCAATAATATACTCTTTGGATTTGCTATTAACGGACCAAAGTCTGTCATTGCTCCTACACCCATAAATATGAGAGGCGGATATACGCCTAATTTTACTCCCATGTATAGATAATAAAGCAGTCCTCCTGCTTGAAATCCTTCTTGCCCGAATTTCCCCACCGGTTCTGCCATCAATCCTGCTAATGGAAGGTTAGCTAAAAACATACCGAATCCTATTGGTAGTAATAATAAGGGCTCAAATTGTTTTACAATTGCTAAATATAAAAGTACAAAAGATACTATTAGCATGATAACTTGTCCCGGTGTTATTGCTGAAAATCCTGAAGTTGCTAAAAAACCCTTTAGTCCTATTACCAACGTGTTAATCATTTATGCATACCTCATTTCTAATTAATATCTAAATGATTAAGGTGTCAAAAGTAATTGCGTTTCTTTTGACACTATATTCATTTATTCAAATATCACCAATACATCTCCTGTGTTTACGGTTGCTCCTTCATTTACTTCTACCGATGCAACTACTGCATCATCTGCTGCGAATATTTCATTTTCCATTTTCATTGCTTCTAATATTATTACTACATCTCCTCTTTTTACTGAATCTCCGGGTTTAACATTAACTTTGAATATGCTTCCCGGCATTGGTGATGTTATTTGTTTTCCTCCTGTTGGTGCTGCCTTTGGCGCTTCCTTCACAACAGGTGCTGGTGCTGGAGCTGGTGCTGGAGCTGGTGCTGGTGCCGGCTGCACAACCGGTGCAGGCTGCTGAATTATTTGTTGTATTACTGGTTGATTTCCTCTTACTTCTTCCGCCATTACTTCGTATGTTACGCCATTAACTGTTATTAAATATTTTTTCATGATTTAATCTCCTTTTGCTATATTGTTTTTAACATTTGTTCTTGTCTTCCTGCCGAAGCCCATATACTTCTCTTTTGCTTAGTCGGCATAATTGATTTAATTATTATTTCTTCTGTGCTTCCGCTTTGAGCTAAGACTGCTGCTGTCAGCACTGCTAACAATTCATCTGTATTTTGAACTGCAATTGCTGCTGTCAACACTGCAAGTAAATTTGGGTCAACTTCATCTTCTGATTTGTTTTGAGTCGTATCAATACTTTCTTCTTTACTGATTAACCCTTCTTCATTAGCAGCAACTTTTTTTTTATCTTTATCTCCAAATAAAACTCTTAAAAAATCAAGGGAATAGGCTATAATAACGAGTACCGCAAACACTACTGACATTCCAAGTATTGTTATCGCCATACTACTTATAAATCTCTCACCCATTGACATTGTTTCGCTGAATAGCATTGAATCACCTCTTTTATTTATAGTTGTATAGCATTATACCGGAAGATTTCCATGTTTCTTGGCCGGTCTTGTTTCCCTCTTGCTAGATAGCATTTCAAATGCACCTGCAAGTATTGGTCTTGTTATTGACGGCTCAATTACATCATCTACAAATCCTCTTGCAGCAGCTACATATGGGTTTGAGAATTTTTCTTTATATTCTTCAATTTTTGCTTTTCTTTCTTCTTCCGGGTTATCAGCGTTTTCGATTTCTCGTTTAAATATTATATTCGCTGCTCCGTCAGGTCCCATTACAGCAATTTCTGCTGACGGCCATGCCAATACAACATCTGCCCCTAATTCTTTTGAACACATTCCTAAGTATGCACCGCCATATGCTTTTCTTAATATTAGTGTAACCTTTGGAACTGTAGCTTCGGAATATGCAAAGAGCATTTTTGCTCCATGTCTTATAATTCCTCCGTGTTCTTGTGCAGAACCCGGTAAAAATCCAGGCACGTCAACCAAATTTAACAACGGAATATTGAAGCAATCGCATGTTCTGATAAATCTGCTCGATTTGTCCGATGCATCTATATCAAGGCATCCTGCTAAATGTCTGGGCTGGTTTGCTATAACTCCTATTGTCTGTCCGTTTATTCTTATGAATCCGGTTACAATATTCTTAGCATAGTATGGCTGTGTTTCCAAGAAATCGTTATTGTCTGCTATAGTTTGTATTATTTCTTTTACATCGTATGCCTTGTTTGGATTTTCAGGAACTATGTCATTTAATTTTTCTTCTACTCTGTTTAAATCGTCATTCGTTTCCACCAGCGGTGATGTTTCCAAATTGTTAGACGGCAAAAAGCTTAATAGTCTTTTTATTTCCTGTATGCAAGCTTCATCGTTTGCACTTACAAAATGAGCTACTCCGCTTATTGCATTGTGTGCCATTGCTCCGCCTAATGCTTCCGGGCTGATTTCTTCGCCGGTTACAGCCTTAATTACCTGCGGTCCCGTAATAAACATCTGGCTCGTTTTATCTACCATAAAGGTAAAGTCTGTTATTGCAGGTGAATAAACGGCTCCTCCGGCGCATGGACCCATTATTGCCGATATTTGCGGAATTACTCCTGATGAAATTGTATTTCTGTAAAATATGCTTCCGTATCCGCTCAAGGCATCCACGCCTTCTTGTATTCTTGCTCCGCCTGAATCATTCATACCGATTATGGGTGCTCCCATCTTCAAAGCTAAATCCATAACTGTAGTAATTTTCTTTGCATGCATTGCTCCAAGGGATCCGCCAAGTACCGTGAAGTCTTGAGCATATGCATAAACCAGTCTTCCATCAACTGTTCCATAACCCGTTACTACACCTTCGCCGGGGGTTTCCACTTCTTCCATCCCAAAATCTGTACATCTGTGTTTTACAAATAATCCTATTTCTCTAAAACTTCCCTCATCAAACAATAGGCTCAATCTTTCCCTAGCTGTCAACTTTCCCTGTGCATGCTGCTTTTCTATTCTTTTAGGTCCGCCGCCTTGTTTTAATTTGGATTTCCTACTGTATACTTCTTCTGTTTTATTAGACATTTTTTACCTCCAAAGTATTGAGCTTAGTGCCTGCAAGACACTCTCATTCTTTTGAACTCCTGTTAGAATTGCTTGATTCTATAAAACTTATGATACCTCTTTGATACGTATATCAATTTCTAATATATTTATCTCCTCCTCTCACAATACTATTCCGGTTATTGATAATTTTCATCAAGAGTTTGCTTTAAACGTTATTATCGTTTTCTACTGTCTTAATCAGTCTCTTTGGCAGAGCTCTATAAGAACTCCAAATGTAGACTTAGGATGGCAGAATGCTATCTTAGCTCCTCCGGCTCCGTAGCGCGGTTTCTCGTCTATCATTCTGATTCCATTTTCTTTCATTTCTGCTATTGCTTTTTCTATATCATCAACTCTGTAAGCTATATGCTGAATACCTTCACCGTTTTTTGCAATATATCTTGCAATTGGTCCGTCTTCTTCTGTTGACTCCAAAAGTTCAACCTCAGTATCTCCTAATGGAAGGAAAGCTACCCTAACTTTTTGCTCTTCCACTGTTTCTGTTCCGGCTGATTTTAATCCAAGGATATTTTCGTAGAAATTTAACGCTTCATCTAAATTTTTTACGGCAATACCTATATGATCTACTTTTTTAACCATAATTACCTCCTTCATTAAATATCATTGAGTACTTTTAAAAATTCATCTCTTACTTCATAAACATTCTTATTTTTATTCAATATTTCAATTACTTCACTATCTAATCTGTTTTCGCTGTCTGTTTGCGATATAACAATTTTTCTAAGCTCTTCTTCTATAAGCTCCACAACTTCTAATTTTAAATTGTTCTTTCGTCTTTCTTCAAATTTCCCGCTTGCTTTCAGGTATTTTATATGCTCCTTAATTTCATTCAACAGGTCATCAATACCTTCATTATTTACAGCTACAACCTTTACTACAGGAGGTCTTCTGTCCATATCCATGGTTAAATCAAGCATCATGTTTACTTCAACGGCTGTGCGGTCAGCTCCAAACAAATCACTTTTATTGATTGCAAAAATGTCGCCTATTTCCATTATGCCTGCCTTAATTGATTGAATATCGTCACCAAGACCGGGAACCATTACCATTACAATTGTATCTGCAATTTTAACTATATCGACTTCTGACTGGCCGACGCCCACGGTTTCGATAATTATGTAATTGTAGCCGGCTGCATCCAATACCTTCAAAGCATTCTTTGTATACTTTGATAAACCTCCCAAGTAACCTCTGGTTCCCATACTGCGTATGAAAACATCGGGGTTCAGTGCAAGGTCTTGCATACGGATTCTGTCTCCAAGTATGGAGCCTCCTGAATAAGGACTGGTTGGGTCTATTGCAATAACCCCAACCTTGTTTCCTTCACTTACCAATGCTTTAACTATTTTATCCGTAAGCGTGCTTTTCCCTGCACCGGGAGGTCCGGTAATTCCAATTATATGGGCGTTTCCTGTATATTGGTGGATTTCTCTTATAATTTTTTCAGCTTTTTCAGGCTCGTTTTCCACTGCAGTTATAAGCTTGGCACAAGCTCTTTTGTCTCCTATAAGCATTTTCTCCACCAACTGCTTATACTCCATTATGCCACCATCCATTCTTATCGGGGACATTCCTCTTGCCTACAAAGACTTACTCTATAGTAGAGGTGTGTCCCCTTACCTTCTAACATTATTTTTAATAAACTCAATCATTTTTGAGGTTTCTGTGCCCGGTGTGAATATTTCCTTAATTCCTGCTTCCTTAAGACCTTGAATATCGTCATCGGGAATTACTCCTCCGCCTATTATCAGTACATCATCAACACCTTGTTCCTTTAACAACTCGGCAACTCTCGGAAATAAATGGTTATGTGCTCCCGATAATATACTCATCCCCACAACATCAACATCTTCCTGCACTGCTGTCGCAACTATTTGTTCAGGAGTCTGTCTAAGACCTGTATAAATTACTTCCATACCTGCATCTCTAAGGGCTCTTGCTATAACCTTGGCACCTCTGTCATGGCCGTCAAGACCGGGCTTTGCTATTAAAACTCTTATTGGTCTGTTCATTTTATCCTCCTTAAAGCAATACTGCTTGCTCGTATTCACCAAAAACTTCTCTCATAACGCCGCATATTTCTCCCAATGTAGCATATTCTCTAACTGCATCGAGTATAAAGGGCATTACATTTTCAGTTCCTTCGCAAGCTTTCCTAAGTGACTCAAGTTTTTCATTAACTAAGGCATTGTTTCTTTGTGCTTTTGTATCTTCTATTTTCTTTTTCTGCATTTCTCCCACAACCGGGTCAACTTTTAACAGCCCTTTCGGGGGTTCTTCTTCTACCTGATATTTATTAACTCCTACAACTATTCTGTCGAGAGATTCAATTTCCATCTGATATTTATATGCAGAATCTGAAATTTCCTTTTGAATATAGCCTAAGTCTATGGCTCTTGCTGCTCCGCCCAATTCATCAATCTTAGTTATATATTTCATTGCTTCTTCTTCGATTTCTTTTGTTTTTGCTTCAATATAATAAGAGCCTGCCAACGGGTCTACGGTATTGGTCACTCCCGTTTCGCTTGCAATAATCTGCTGTGTTCTTAGAGCTATTGTAACTGAATCAGTTGTTGGAAGAGCAAGTGCTTCATCTCTTGAATTAGTATGCAAAGACTGGGTTCCACCAAGAACTGCTGCAAGTGCCTGCATTGCAACTCTTATAATATTGTTGTCAGGCTGCTGTGCAGTAAGTGTACAGCCTGCAGTTTGTGTGTGGAATTTAAGCATCATAGATTTTTCGTCCTTAGCTTTGAATCTATCCTTCATGATTTTTGCCCAAAGTCTTCTTGCAGCTCTGAATTTAGCAACTTCTTCAAATAAGTCATTGTGTGAATTGAAGAAGAAGGACAGTCTCGGAGCAAATGTGTCAACGTCTAGTCCTGCCTTTATTGCGGCATCAACGTATGCAATTCCGTCTGCCAAAGTAAAACCAACTTCCTGAGCTGCAGTTGAGCCTGCTTCTCTGATATGGTATCCTGAAATACTTATGGTATTCCATTTTGGAACTTCTTTTGAGCAATACTCGAATATATTTGTAATAAGCCTCATAGACGGCTCTGTAGGGAATATGTATGTACCTCTTGCTATGTATTCCTTTAATATATCATTTTGGATTGTTCCTCTTAATTTGTCGGGAGTTACTCCTTGTTTTTCGGCAACTGCAATATACATTGCCAAAAGTACTGCTGCAGGAGCATTTATTGTCATTGAAGTACTTACTTTATCAAGAGGTATTCCGTCAAACAATATTTCCATATCCTTTAATGAGTCAATGGCAACTCCGACTTTTCCTACTTCTCCCTGTGCCAACGGATGGTCAGAGTCATAACCTATTTGCGTTGGAAGGTCAAATGCAACAGATAGACCTGTAGAGCCTTGGCTAACCAGGTATTTGTATCTTTCATTTGATTCTTCTGCAGTTGCAAATCCTGCGTACATACGCATAGTCCATGGTTTTCCTCTATACATGGTAGGTTGATATCCTCTTGTAAAAGGATATTGACCAGGGTATCCTATTTCGTTTTCGTAATCAATATCTGCAATATCTTCAGGTGTATATAATCTGTTAACTGCAGAGCCGGAAACAGTTTTAAACTCTTCCTTGCTTTCGGGCGCCTTTTTTAAGGTTTTCGCCAAAACATTTTCCTCCCATTGTTGTCTTGCTTCTTTTATATGGGAGAGCTTTTCTTTATCGTACATTATTGCCTCCTTTTATCTAAATGCATAATCTCAAGCTATATTTTAATATGAATTCACTTTTTTTGCAACACTTTCGAATAAATGATTTTAATTAAAAATTTCTTGCAAAAATAAGTGAATCGAGGTATTTTACTAATAAAAGGAACGGCAGTATGCCGTTCCTTACTGTATTATTTACAAACCTTGTATTCTTATTCGATTTTTTCTAACTTATGCTTCCGCCGTCGAAAAGTATTTCAAACTCTTTGCCTGTTATTGTTTCTTTTTCAAGAAGAGCCTGAGCAACTCTGTGCAGCTTTTCTATATTCTCGCTTAAAAGCTTTTCTGTTTTATTATAGGCATTATCTATTATTCTTCGCATTTCTCTGTCAATTTTTGCTGCAACATCTTCACTGTAATTTCTTATCTTGTTGAAATCTCTTCCCAAGAACACCTCGTCATCGCTGGTTCCATAAGACATAGGTCCGAGCTCATCGCTCATGCCGTATGTTGTAACCATTGCCCTTGCAATTTTTGTTGCCCTTTCTATATCGTTTGAAGCTCCTGTTGATATATCGTCAAGAGCTAATTTTTCAGCAACCCTTCCTCCCAGCAATCTCACTATATACTCTTCCATATCTGATTTCGAGCGGTATGATTTGTCTTCTTCAGGCAGATACATTGTAAATCCTCCTGCTCCGCCTCTCGGAATTATCGTAATCATGTGAACGGGATCCTTTGATGATGAAAGCTTTGCTACAACTGCATGGCCTGCTTCATGATAAGCAGTGAGCTTCTTTTCGTTATCGCTGATAACTTTGCTTCTTTTTTCGGGTCCTGCAATTACCTTTGTTATTGCTTCTTCGATAATATCCATTGTAATAACCGTCTTGTTTTGTCTTGCAGTCAATAGTGCAGCCTCATTCATGGCATTTTCCAAGTCTGCCGGTGTAAATCCGGGAGTTCTTTTTGCAACTATTTCTAAATTCACATCATCTGCCAAAGGTTTCTTTCTTACATGTATTTTCAATATTTCTTCCCTTGCTTTTACATCAGGAAGCCCT
>Ga0255343_1003932_pt1 | contig 15229 bp, 11 predicted proteins | sample wastewater_treat_4_FD_192413 | JGI IMG/M metagenome (GOLD analysis project Ga0255343, IMG submission 192413) | Wastewater microbial communities from Lulu Island WWTP, Vancouver, Canada - plant16 | ecosystem: Engineered > WWTP > Wastewater > Unclassified | place: Canada: Vancouver, British... | reverse complement strand
ATCTCATTCTTGGTATATACTGTTGTTAACATATCTTCGACGAAGACCATTGACTATACAAGGATAAATTCATCTGAAAACTATATTCTTGGTGAAGAAAACAATGAACTGAATAAGACATTAATTTTGTTGGAAGAGGGATATGGTAATGAGAGAAAAATAGCAAATGCGTATTTGTATGTTAAAAATAATAAGAAAAAAAGTGGAGTTATTGTTTACATTCCTGGGAATTTGTATTTTAACGGACTGGAAGAAGAATTTGGGAATAAAATTCCTGTTTCGTCTTTGAGATATGCTGGAGATTATTTGCAAAAAGGAAGAGGAGTAGAGTATGCATTATGGCAATTGACACAACTTTTAGGCACGAAATTTAATGAATACATATGGATAACATCTGAAGGAGCAGATGTCTTAAATAATGTTTATGGAAATATATATGATGTAGATGAATCTTTGAAAAATATTTACAGTGATAATATTCAGCCAAGTGATGGTTTATTAGTGCTTAACTCTTTGTCTTCTAAGATAAACTGGTTCAGTAGTGTTTTCAAATCAGGTACTTTAAATCAATTAGATGAAAAAATATACTCAAATACATCTCTAACAAGTGTTCTACATGAGCTTAAGAATATAAATGGAGCAATAGCTAAGAATGATACTTTCGTTATTGATCTAAGCAATTCTGAATATTGTGAAGAGCAAGATTCCATAAGTGGAGGAAAAATTAAGGTATTAGACACCGAAAAATATGATGAGACTTTTAGAGAATACTACTCAAATAGTGCAGATTCTGCTGTAGAAAAAGAAAGAGCCAGAATCGAAGTATATAATGGAAGTGAAATAGATGGGATAGCATACCAGCTTGGAAGAAAGATAGTTAATTCAGGAGGAGATGTCGTTAGATATGGAAATGCTCCATCGGCTGTTGAGAAAACTGTAATATATGTTCCAAATATGAAAGATTACAAAAATTCATTGAATTTAGTGTCAGAAATATTATCAGGGAGATTTGAAGTAATTGAGGGTAGGCCCTCATTTATGACCACTGGTGATATTGTGATAATACTAGGTAGAGATATCAAGTTTATGTACAGCTTTTAGAATGTTGCTAACATATTTGTTTTAATTTAGAATCGTTGCATATGTGGATTGTAATTTTGATAATGCTAATAATGTCTCTTCTGTTTGTAGCCTTTCTTAAGGTTTGGTCCAAGCATACCACCGAAAAAGCAGAAATATATGAAGATCTTAGAAATCCATGCGTTATGCAAATATTGGTTCCAAGGGAGAATGATAAATCTGCTTTAGCTGCAGAACAAATGTTTGCATCTATCCATGGTATTTTGGAAGGAAATAAAAAGTGTACAGATGTAGTAAGCTTAGAAATTGCTTCGGTGGGTGATGGTGGGATCAAATTCTATATAGTTGCTCCGAACCATCTAGCAAAATTCATAGAGGGGCAAGTATATGCTCAATATCCAAACGCAGATATTCAATTCGTTTCTGATTACACAAAAGAAAATACCAAAGATAGTGGTAGTTTTGTTACTGCTGGAGAGATTGAGATGGAGAAAGATTCCATTTTTCCGATTAAGACTTTTAGGAATTTTGAAGTTGACCCTTTAGCTGCAATAACGGGAGCTATGTCAAAACTAAGTATAGGGGAGGGGATTTGGCTTCAAATAATTATAAGGCCAGTATCTAACTATTGGCAGGCAAGATCAAAAGAATACATTACCGCCATAAAAGAGGGAGTCGATCCGAATGGGCCATCTTTTGGTGCTGTAATCGGAAAAGTAATAGGTGGAATAGGAAATGCTCTGTCTACAACTGAAAGTAACAAACCCCAGAAGGAAGTTGTCAAACTTGCTCCAGGGCAAGAAGAAGAATTAAGTGAAATTGAGAATAAAACATTAAAAGTTGGTTTTGAATTTAAAATAAGAGTGATAGCAAAAGCACAGGATCAACTTAGATCTGAGCAAATTCTACGTGATGTAGTTGCAAGCTTTAAACAGTTTACAACTGCACATCTGAATAATTTTGTTCATGCTGTGCCTACAAAATCAGGAAAAGAAATATATGATGAATATATTCGTAGACATATGGAGGATGGGCAAGATATATTGAATATTGAAGAGTTGGCATCAGTGTATCATTTACCAAACATATCAGTAGAAACTCCAAACATAGCTTGGAGTCGAGCCAGAAAGCTTGAACCCCCAATGAATCTACCAAAAGCAACAGAGGATGGTGTAACAATATTTGGAGAAACCGACTATAGAGATGTTAAAGTCCAATTCGGATTAAAAAGGAAGGATAGACAAAGACATTTCTACCTTCTTGGAAAAACAGGAAGCGGAAAGTCTACATTGTTTAAGAATATGTTCATATCAGATGTATTGTCAGGAGATGGTGCTTGCTTTGTTGATCCTCATGGAGATACAGTTGAAGATTTACTACAATATATTCCGCCTAATAGAGTAGAAGATGTGGTATATTTCAATCCTACGGATGTTGAGTACCCAATTGGTTTCAACTTGTTGGAACTCAAAGATAAATCTCAAAGAGACTTGATAGCGGACGGTGTAGTGGAGGTATTCAAAAAGCAATTTGGAGATTCGTGGGGACCTAGACTTCAATATATTTTGACAAATGCGGTTGCAACAGCTTTAGAAGCACAAGGAACAACTCTTCTTGCTGTTACTAGGATTTTAACAGATACAAACTATCGAAAATTCATACTAAAACAGGTTCATGACCCAATATTGTACAAGTTTTGGACAGATGAGTTTTCTAAAATGGCTCAAAATTCAAAACTCTTGTCTGAAGCTGTATCCCCGATACAAAATAAAGTTGGAAGATTCATATCCTCTGCAGTAACAAGAAATATTATTGGACAGGTTAAGTCAACAATAGATCTAAGGGAAATAATGGATAACAAAAAAATACTGCTAGTTAATTTGGCACAAGGAAAACTAGGAGAAGAAACTGCATCCTTGCTTGGTGGTATGATTATTACAAGACTGCAAGCTACAGCTATGGAAAGAGTTGATATACCAGAAGAAGAAAGAGAAGATTTCTTTTTGTATGTTGATGAATTCCAAAATTTTGCAACAGAGTCATTTGCAAAAATACTTTCGGAAGCTAGAAAATACAAACTTAACTTAACGATGACAAACCAATATATAGATCAACTTCCTCTTACCGTTAGACAAGCGATATTTGGAAATGTAGGTACATTGGGATCATTTGTTGTAAGCCAAGCGGACGCTGCAATTTTAGAAAAAGAATTTGCTCCAATGGTAACTGCTGGAGATTTAGTATCATTAGATGCATATTCTATGTATATAAAACTATGTATCGATGGAATGACATCTATTCCATTTAGTGCAAAATCACTTCCAATTAGGTATGAAAGATTTGGATTAAGAGAGGAAGTTGTTAATTTCTCAAGGACGAAGTATGGAAGATCAAAAGTTGAGATAGAAGAAAAGATTTCAAAATGGAGTAATCAAAGTTACAGTGAAAAAGGAAATAGGAGTCTTCCAGTGAACAATGTAAAGAAGGTAGAAGGAACAGAGGAAATTGATGCAGTAAAGCCCTAAAAAATACAGATTACCCTGTATTAAACCTCAATAATTGTGGTAAAATATGAACTGAAAGGAAAACTATGTCTGGACATTCAAAATGGGACACAATCAAACATAAAAAGGCGATCAATGATGCTAAAAAAGGAAAGAGTTTCTCTAAAGTATCTGCCTTAATATCGCATGCTGCTAAGCAAGGAGGTGGAGATCCTGAAATGAACCCTACACTTCGATTGTACATAACGAAAGCAAAGGAGCTGGGATTTCCTACTGATAAAATAGAAAAAGCTATTCAAAAAGGGACTGGAGAAGGAGATGAAAAAGTCATATATGAAGAGGCAACATATGAGGGATTTGGTCCTTTTGGAATTCAAGTAGTAGTTGATACTTTGACGGATAATAAAAACAGGACAGTAGCTGACCTAAGAAAACTATTTGAAGAAATCGGTGGAAATATGGCAGAAAGTGGTGCTGTCTCTTGGAATTTTGAAACGAAGGGATATATAGAAGTGTATTCTGGACATATGGAAAAATCTCCAAAATATGGAGATCCTGATGTATATATAGAGGAAGATCCTGAAGCTGTAATGCTTTCATTAATGGATCTAGATGGAGTATTGGATATTGAAGAAATAGAAGAAGATGGTAAGAAAGGTTTTGTCGTATACACAAAATATGAAAATTTTGGTGCTGTCAGAGATAAAATAGCAGAATTAGGTTTAGTAATAAAAGATGCTGAATTGATAAAAGAAGCTAAAGTAACTAAAGAACTAAATGAAGAACAACTTAGCAGGGCGAATGAAGCCTTAAGCCGAATAGAGGAACTTGACGATGTTCAAAATGTTTGGAGTGATATAGAATAACCATATGAGAATCTTAGGTATAGATCCTGGTTTAGCAACAACAGGTTGGGCTGTAGTTGACTTTGATGATAATTCAAAACCTGAAATAGTTGATTATGGGTGCATTTTTACTGAAAAGGGACTGAGTGTACATAGGAGATTAAAAGAAATATATGATGATACATTAGAAATACTTTCAACTCACGAACCAGAATATGCAGGAATAGAGACCTTACTTTTTTGCAATAATGCTAAAACAGGTATAGTTGTCGGAGAGGCTAGGGGAGTTATTCTTTTAGCTTTAGAAGAATCAAATGTGCTAATTAAAGAGTTCACTCCTTTGCAAGTTAAAAACTCTATAACAGGTTATGGAAAAGCAAATAAAATGCAAATCCAAGAAAATGTAAAACTTTTGTATGGTCTAGAAGAATTGCCAAAACCAGATGATGCGGCTGATGCACTTGCGATAGCTATGGCAACAGAAGTTCTAGTTTCAAGGGACAACATTATTTCACACTATCCTGTATAATATATACAGATGATTACATATATTACTGGGAAAATACTAAATTCAATTACAGCTGGAAGGGATTCCTATGTAGATATTCTAACAGCTTCTGGGGTAGGGTACAGGGTAAATATCCCTAGCTCGTATGTCTGTCCAAAAAATGGAGAAGAATATTCCTTATATACATACCATCATGTACGAGAAGATACTCAGGCACTTTTTGGGTTTGTAAAAGAAGATGAAAGAAACTTTTTTATTGAGTTGATTTCGGTATCTGGGGTAGGTCCAAAAATTGCTTTGACGATTTTATCAAATTTTACACGAGAAGAATTAGAAAGCTTAATAAATGATGGTGATGCAAGAGCTTTGAGCAAGGTTCCTGGATTGGGCTTGAAAAAAGCACAGAAGATAATTATAGAGTTGAGGGGAAAGATTGATTTGACTGCAAGTGATGCAAAAAGTGGTTCAGTAATTAAGGAAGTGAAAGAAGCTTTAAGAACTCTTGGATTTAATGGTGATGGGTTGAAGGAAAAAATTGATATGGCAGAAAATATTTTGAAAACGGATAAAGATATCGCTATAGAAGATTTAATAAAAAGAATTTTAAGTCAATAATGATCTCTTCTAGCAAACAAAAACAAAGCAAGAAAAACGATAAAGAGATTAGCTTTAGTGTGTCATCTGAGAGCAAAGAATCTCCATTGTATGAAGAAAAGATAAGACCATCTAAACTAGATGAAATTATTGGTAGAAGTCTTGAAAAAGAGACACTTAGAATGATGATTGACTCCGCTAAAAGAAGAAATGAGGTTGTTGACCATATTCTATTTTATGGACCTCCAGGGCTTGGAAAAACTACATTTGCAATGGCTATTGCCAATGAAATAGGGGCTTCTGTGAAAATAACTTCAGGTCCTGCAATAGAAAGACAAGGGGATCTGGCAGCAATTTTAACTGGACTTAAAAGGAATGATATTCTCTTTATAGATGAAATACATAGGCTTCCTAAAGTAATAGAAGAGATACTTTATCCAGCAATGGAGGATAGGGTTTTAGATATAGTAATGGGAAAAGGCCCGTCTGCTAAGACAATAAGGCTAAATTTAGAGCCATTTACATTGATAGGGGCTACAACACAAATAGGAAAAATAAGTTCACCAATGAGAGATAGGTTTGGTTTAATACAGAGACTGGATTTCTTTTCACAAGAAGATTTGGTTTCAATACTGGCTAGAGCAGCGAGACTTTGGGGTCTCAATATAGATGATGATGCGTTGAATATGTTGTCAGGATGTTCGAGAGGAACAGCAAGAGTCGGACTTAGACTGTTGAGAAGGTGTCGTGATTATGCAGGGAGTAGGGAGGTTGAGAACATAGATGTAGATGTTGTGATCAATACTATTAAAATGCTTGGAATAGATAAACTTGGGTTAGAAAAAATAGATAGAGAGCTTTTGCTTTCTTTGTTAGATAATTTTGCTGGTGGTCCAATAGGATTATCTACTTTAGCGGCCTCTGTTTCAGAAGATGAAGTTACAGTAACAGATGTGTATGAGCCTTACTTGATGAAGTGTGGATTCCTGAAGAGGACTTCTAGAGGAAGGGTTCTTACGCAAAAGGGATTAAAATACATAGAAACATTTAGATATGATGAAGGTTAGTAAAGAAGGAAATACAGATAATGAGAAAAGGGGGAAGCTTCTTCTTTTAGCAGCTTTTATAGCTCTTTCACTGTTTGTAAGTAAAGTTGTTCAGGCGAATACTCAAGTTGTTATATCAAGAGTCTATATTAATGCACTTATATACTTTGTAATAGTATTTGTTGGGCTTCTGTGGGCATTTAATTTCCAAATTAAGAGGAAATCTTTGATTTATCTCCTTCAGCCAGCATTATTTGTTTTTTCTCAGGAATTATTTGTTGAATTCTTCTTTTTTCAGAAATTCAGTAGGATCTATGAGGCTTTTATTCTTCTATTGCTTATAATAGCGGTGTTTTTCATAAATTACTTTTCATTTCTGTCTGCTAATGCGTTCAATGTAAATCTTTACAAAAAGATACCATTAGCACAGGTGGCTAGGACGACTTCGTATATCATTTCGATATTCACAATGTATTTTTTAACATTCAGTTTCTTGCTTAGTGAATTTAATGTTTATTTTCTTTTGGTGTCAATTCTTATTTTTTATATAATAATTACCCTAATACATTACATAAACATAGAGATAGAGGATAGGGAGTTGTTTAGAAAGACAGTTATAACATCAATGATATCATTCATATTATTTTTGGGAGTTTTCTTGTCTGGAAGTACTCATGAAGTGATTTCGATAGCACCAGTAGTAGGGTATTACTTTGCAGTAAGTATGGTAACTCAGGAGAACATGTTTTTGGGAAATTATAAAAATGCTTTTTTATACATTATTTTTTTGGTTGTTATCTTTTTTAGTGTTCTGCTTGTAAATATTTTCAATATATAGTTTTGCAGAGTAGGGGTAGAGTGCTAAAAAACCTGTAGTAATGCAGTTAATTGAAGCCCTATAGTAATCAAGTGTGGATAAGTATTTTTGTTGTGCCCTTCTAAAATTTGAAAAAAAACACTCTATGAAAGTGGAGAATAACTCTGTGCATTTTAGTGATTATGATGATATTCAGAAGGGGGATACTACTCTAGTTAGAAATATGTTACAATTTGAAAACATATGACTGAGTATAATGTCCCTTATATGCGGTTAGTATATAAAATTTCTAGAATAGCTGAAATATCATGAGTTTTTTAATATTTTCAATTAGTTTCTTTTTTACCATTTATTCATTTATTTATTCCACCATTTATTACTCTTCTGTTTTTCATAATATTCTTTTAATGTATGTCCCAAAATTTTCAAAAGACCCCTACTCTTGTATGTATAATTTAATTCTAAGGTAGTATATTGAATCTATGAACAGTTTTCCAAAATTAGATAATCAGGATGATTATTTGATCTCCCTACAGAACAACAATTTTAGTAATCAGACAATTATTAATTATGCAAGGGATTTGTGTATTTTTGCAGTTTTTCTTCATTTTAGAGGGATTGAGTTTATGAATGTAACCAAGAAGGATGTAAATATGTTTAAAGGGTATCTGAGAGCTGGGCAACATCTTGAGGATTTAGATAGAATTAGGAGGGAGAATATAAAAAGTATTGATAGAACAAAGAAAAACATAAGTGAAGCTCTGAGAGGCTCTACAAGTGGGTTGAAAAATGATAATGGTATAGATGGACCTGTTGATTCTTCTTCAAATGATGGAGTTAGGGTAAAAAAGTTTGAAAATGATTTTTTAGCTGGTGTATACAGTAAGGTATATGGAAGTCTTGGTGTGTTAAGTTCTCCAAGAAATAAGGAGGCTCGAAAGAATGATGGTTTAAGTCCTAACAGTATAAACAGGATGCTTTCAGCTTTGAGATCTTTTCTAAAGTTTAGAATAAGTTGGGATTTGCCAATACCTCTTCCTCCTGATGCTATTGATATGATGAAGGCTGAGAAGAAATTAAAGAAGGTCGCTTCTAAAGATGATTTAGTAAGGTTAATAGAATCTCCTTTAGAATTTGAAAAGGATGAAAAAATTGCGATACGGAATAGGTGTATGCTTGAAATGCTTTTTGCTACAGGTATGAGAATATCGGAGTTGATAGGTTTGAATCTCGATCAAGTGAATAGCGAGGGGAAAATGTATATTTGGGGAAAAGGAAAAAAGGAAAGGACTGTATATATGACACAGCGAAGTTTGGATTGGTTAAATGCGTATTTGCGTATAAGGTTGGAATTTGCATTTACTGATAGGGGAGATGAAGAAAGTTTGGGTATTGAAAATATTGGATCTAATCAAAATGGTCAATCAGATTTGAATTTAGAGATATTTGATAAAGGAAATAGGAAATATATTAAAATAGTTGAGGAGTATAGGGAAAGTGGTTATTTGGAAAAATTTGACTCCCCTGCCCTGTTTATTCCTTTTTCTGGAAGTCGAGCTGGAAAACCAAATGCTAGAATTTCTACAAATCATCTTCAGGAAAAGATTGCTGAATATAGAAGAAGGTTAGGAATTCAAATTCCAACTTCAGCACATAGCCTAAGGCATGGTTTTGCAACTTATCTTGCTGAGGAAGGTGCAAGCCCAGTTGCATTGCAGGTTCTATTAGGGCATTCAAGCTTAAATACGACTACAAAATATGTTCATGCAAGCGAAAAGTTTGCTGAAGAAACCGTGAGGGAAAAGCACCCACTTCCATAAAGAGAGGAAGAGAGTCTTACTTCTTCTGCATTTGATCCATTAATTCTTGTATGCGCTTCGTATCAGGGTTATCCATGTTTGCTTGTACTGTAGCAACAGCTGTAGGGTCTCCTTCTTGGTATCTTTTTGCAAGATCTTTTGTTTGTTTTGTCATATCAAGAGACTCTTGCATGTATTGGATAATATATTCCATCTTTTTTTGGTCAGCTTGATTCCCATATGCTTTAGTAAAAATTGTATCGTAGAGTTTTGAAAATTGCTCTTCATTTGTAATTTCCATGTTTGAAAGAGCGTCTATTTCAGGATCATCCACATCTTCTGGAATGTCTGCAAGAGCTCTGTCTACAGAATCTTCTACTGCTAGGGATAATAGCTTTTCTATCGTGTCATTGTCTAAACCTTCAGCTGACAATTGACTCTTTATTTGTTCTAATTGAGTGTTGTAATCCATTAAAGTATATAAATAAAAGTTTATTTATTATTTAGACACGATATTTATGAGTTTCTGTGCTCCCTCCGTCCCTAACTCCTTAAGATTTTGTACTAGGTCTGGATTGGAGACTCCTCCTTGTATATCGGCAAGGTATTTGTTGAGCAAACTATGTATCTCGGATGTACTTAAATTATTCAACAATGTTTCCCTTGTAACTCCAGAAGAGATTAAATCCTGCTCAAGCATTCTAGGTGCCATCTCATGCCAACCTCCTCTATAGTTTGAAAAATTTTCAGCTCCTCCTGGTAGAACTCCAGTAGCTTGACCAGCTAAATTTCCATTCCAAGCTGATCCTGGAAGATTAACTTTGCCATTTTGTACAAGAACGCCCTCCGATACATTATTAACTAGTTCTACATTTTGGGTTGGCAGATTACCACTTGCTGATTCTAGAGGTGGCTGTTGTCCTAGTTGTTGCCCTTGGTTTTGTCCCAAAGACTGTTCCTGATATTGCCCTGAAGGTTGACCTTTCTGTACCCCTTCGGTAGAACTAGGTTGATTTCGTAATTCATTTATAGCAACACTATTTTGATAGATTTTTGCTGCTAGTCCTCCAACAAATGAACCTATTGTAAATCCTCTTAAGAATTGAGTGACATTCCTAGTTATTTTTAATATCTTTTCTTGCTTTTGAATGGTTTTTTCTAGTTTTGCCCTCTGCACAGGATCTGTTATACTCCCAAGCTTTAATAGATTATTTGAATAATTTGATGAAAGGAAATGTTCAACTGTAGCTGATGTCATACCAGCAACACCTGCTACTATGGAAGCCATTGGGAATGTTGCTGCTCCACCGACAAGTGAAAATCCTACTCCAGATGCTACACCTAATGCTATTACGGCCTTTCTGCTTAAATTTCTTTCTTTTCTGTCTCGTACAACCTCCCCCTTTTCTGCTTTTGATGCTTCTTGTTCTTTCTTGCCAAGTTGTTCAAGCTGTATCTCTGATGTCTTCCCTCCGTTTGCTCCCTTCTCTTTAGAAGTGAATTTCTGAAGCATTTCCTCTTGCTTCTTCGTATATAGATAACTTAAGTCAGTTATTGAACATGACTTTGTAGTTACATTTCCCTTCTCATCTCCGAATCTGTTAAGAAACTCTTTCTGATACTTTGCTTCTAATCTATTATTTAAAAATTCGAGATCCTCTGCTCCTATATGTCCTGCTTTCAGAGCTTGCTCGTATCCCTCTTTTGTTTTTGAATATTCATCATTGTCTTTCAAGAAATTTTCTTTCAGAAGTTTTACTTCTTCCTGTGTTAGTGGTCTTTCAGTTTTTAGACTTTTGTCATAATTTCTGAGTTCTTGCTCTGCCCTATCTTTTGCCTCAATGATTGTACCTTCACTCTCACCTGCTTCATTACCTGCTGTTTTGTTTTGTTCTGCTTCTTTTAATACATCATGTTGTGATGCAAATCTCTCAATATTTTGCAAAGTTGAATGAGGTGCTTTCTGTTGTTGTGTCCTACTTTCCTGTGCAACTGTTCTCCCAGCTACAGTCTGTGCTTGAACATTCTCTGGATTAGCTTTTTGTTGTGCAGTAACAAAGACTCCTGGTACAGGTTGCCTATTATCGAATGCTTGTGCTGCTTCTTGAGGGGAGGAAGTAAAATGTGCAACTTCTGACACATTATTCAAATCTACCTGATTACTTGATGGCTGAGGAGTTGGCTCTGCAAAGATTCCCTCTCTTGTTCCATCACTTCTGATTGTAGAAGAAGTTGTTGGACCATACAACAAAACATCAGATGCTTTCTGTTGTTGTGATGCACTTTCCTGTGCACCTGCTCTTCCAGCTACAGCCTGTGCTTGGACATTCTCTGGATTAGCTTCCTGTTGTGCAGTAACAGAGACTCTTGGTTCAGGTTGTCTATTATCGGATGCTTGTGCTGTTTCTTGAGGGGAGGAAGTAGAATGTGCAACTTCTGACACATTCTTCGAATCTACTTGATTATTTGATGGCTGAGGAGTTTGTTCTGAAGAGATTCCCTCTCTTGTTCCATCACTTCTGCTTGTAGAAGAAGTTGTTGGACCATACAACAAAGCATCAGAAGATTCCGGACCAGATGGTTCATTCATAGTAAATAAATACATTATTTTATTATCTACTACCTATATAGAAAGGCACTTACAGGCAGATTGATAATAATAGAATATGGTTTGTGAAAATATATGTCAAGTATCAGTAAAGGAACTCCGGCATGCGGTTAAATATATTTTACAAATTGCATTAACAATGCCGGAGTTTAAAAGCTTTCTTCTATTTGTCAGTCAATCGAATAATAGTTTGAATATTTTGAGAAATAAATGTAATTTGTTGCTCAATCATATAGCATCTTTCCCTTACGATATCGTAAACATCCAAATTTCCAAGATTACAACATCTATGTGATCTTTTCTCCAAAATAGATGACTGCTCACTTGTTTGCACAAGCTGTGCTGTTATTTCTGCCAACTCTTCTGCAACATTTTCCCAACTATTTGCTGTATTCATAAATTCTCCTTATTTAACTGCATGCTGTATTTTCCATATGTCTCAGGAAATTATTCACTGATATGGCATAGGGAATTGTAACGAACTAAACATAAATGCTTAGACTGCTATTATCTAATACTTTAAGCCTTTTTGCAATATTCGTATGTTTGGAAAATATGTGTAATTTGATATACTTTAAGATATGTCCGACATGTACAAGAAAGTAGTTTCCGTGTTCAAGAAAAAATACGGACAAATTCTGCTGATACTGTTGCTTATTGTTATGTCTTGCCTATCAATTAGATGGGGAAAATATATTTTATCGAATGATAATTATTCTCCAGAACTTAATCCTACCCTATCAGTAGAGAGATATCTTTTGTCTCCTGCTTGGAGAAGCTATCGTGTTTTAGGTACCCCATCAGATAGTGAGCAGGCTGATATCTTTCGTTCAGCAGTGTTTGCAGTATTTGAACCTTTACTTCCAAATTGGCTTTTAGGGCAACTTTTCTATCTAATATCTTTTATTGTTGGTGGAGTGTCTACGGCATTTTTAACTATGCTTCTTCTTAGGAAAAGCAAGTTAAAGAAATATAGCCAGATAGGATTTCTTGCTTCAGGCATTTTGTATTCGACAACTTTATGGACAATGTGGCTTTTCTATCAGAATATGGCTCCATATGTCGCCAATTTTGGTTTTTTCCCACTTCTAATGCTTAGTGCATATATGTATATAGAAGATCCTACTATCAGAAAGGCATCATTTTTTCTGATCTCTTGTGTATTGTTTTCATGTATATGTGTTATTTCGACACTGTTTGTTATAGATTTTATCGGTTTCGCTGGTTTTGTCCTTTTTATAATCTTTTTAGAAAAGACAAAGATAGAAGAAAAATTAAAAAAATGTGCAAAAGTACTTTCAATACTAATTATTTCTCAATTATTCTGGATCCTTCCGTTTATTCATTTTACTATTTCCAGCAGTCAAAATGTTGTTGATTCGTATGTAAATAAAACAATAACTGGAAGCACAATAGATTTGGAGACTGAGATGGAAAATTGGGCTAACTCTGCAAGATTGTATAACCGTATGCTCTATGAGACTGATGGCAATGTTCCATTGTTTAGTATGTCTGCAGAGTTTCAGAATTACGATTTTTACAAAGTTATTGGCCTTCTACCAGCATTTTTCTCAGTTTTAGCAATAATATTTGCTATTTTTAAAAAGAATAAATCACTATATATTTTCGCTATTGCTGGATTTTCTGCATGGTTTGTAATGAAGGTTGCAAACCCACCATTGGGAGGAATTTTTGTGTGGATGCAGGAAAATATACCTCTATTTAAGCAAGTGTTAAGATGGCCTTTTTCAAAAGCAGGAGAGGTGTATGTATGGTGTATAGCAATACTAGGCACATTTGGGATAGTGTATTTTGTATCTTTTCTTTCATCATTCATAAAAAAGAAACACATAAAGAAGATTTTTAGAATAGCATTATTCAGTATAATTCTAATACTTCCCCTAGCCTACTCTGAGTACATATTTCGTGGAGAATTATTTTCAAAAAGAGCAACAGTTGATCTTCCTAATGAATATTATTCTTTGAAGGATTATTTAGAAAAGAATTCAATAGATGAAAGGATATATTATGCTCCTCCATCAAATAATAATTATTTTAGAAAGTATAAATGGGGATTTTGGGGATCTCAATTCATTTCATACATTATTCCAAATCCAATAATGGATATGTCATCTGCAGTTGGAACTGGGACTGGGGAAACAGCAATGATTGAATTAAGCAATGCATTTAGAGCGTATGATCGTGATCGATTCTACAATCTTTTGCAAAAATATGATGTAGGATATATTCTACTTGATGAAAGTGTAGATTATAACGGATATGCATTTGATGTTGATCAGAAAGGAATAGATCAGGTATTAAGTGGATATGAAATGGTTTGGAGTTCTGATTTTCTAAAGTTGTATAAGGTGAATGGAAAAGAAGCAAGTTTGGAGGAGACTTTCTCAAGTGATATAGAAAATACATCAAATACTTTCATTAGAGATACAAAACATATTCCATCACTAAATCTATCAGATATTCCTCTAAAGGATGTATCTTTCAAAAGTAATAGTCTCTTTGGAAATTTCTTGTATGATGGAAATACCCTTTATGTTAGACCTAATTTGTCATATGAAGATATCATTCATTATCCTGCCCACTTTGTTTTTGAGAATGGACAAATTAAAGAAACACCGAGTTACCCCCATTTTTACAATGATGAGAGTATACTTCCATACAAAACTTTTACTAAATCCAATTATGATTATTATGTTATTGGGAGCAATGTGTTTGCAGATGATGATTTAAGTTTAGGAGTTACTGTTGAAAATGAATATTCATCGATTGAGAGAATTTATGGGGTAAAGGAAAAAGCGTTTACTTCACAGAATATGCTTATGGACATATCAAAATCTGCTGGAAGTGATTGTTCTGGAAATGAAGTAGTAAGTAATACTTCTGTAGAGAATATGCTAATGGCATCAGGTCTGGAATTAAAAGGTTCAAGCAAACTCCCATGTGCTTATGCAAAGATACATTCGCTAAATATTGGATACAACTACATTGTGAAAATAGCATTAAATTGGGAAGCACATGAAGGAAATTATGGAGGGTATTGTCTATTTTCCGAGACAAGTGGTAAATGCTTGAACAAGGAAAAATTCATCACTGATGAAGAATCTTTTGGTGAAAATGAATTTCTAATAGATACAGTTGTGAAAGGATCGGATAAGCTATCTTTAATATTGTACGCTACTAACACAAATAATGATAACTCTTCTTCAAATGTAATTTTTAGAAAAGTTGAATTTGAGTATGCTCCAATAACAGATATTTTAGCTGTTAAAAATAGCTCCAATGACTTAGAAATATCAGATTATCTACTTGCACATGGAAACAAGTATACAGTAGAAATTCCGGTTATCTATGGAAGTTCTTCGTATGTATATAACGGTGTCGAAAAGAAAAATTCACTCTGGGATGTA
>Ga0255343_1003918_pt1 | contig 15282 bp, 13 predicted proteins | sample wastewater_treat_4_FD_192413 | JGI IMG/M metagenome (GOLD analysis project Ga0255343, IMG submission 192413) | Wastewater microbial communities from Lulu Island WWTP, Vancouver, Canada - plant16 | ecosystem: Engineered > WWTP > Wastewater > Unclassified | place: Canada: Vancouver, British... | reverse complement strand
GCTCCAACTGATCACGCTTTTGAAGCGGCGGGCGCTTTTCCATCCCCAAAAAGTAGGACTGATAATGCACCCTCAGCCGCTCGACCCGAGCCGCAATATCCGTCAACTGCTCTTCATATTCCCTATCCGTAGCCACAGCCACCCCGCGGTTTAGCAGCGCAGGCCCAAACAGACCCGCCGAGTAACAATTGTAGCATCATATGGGCTAGAGCAAATCAGGTCATCCAAAAAAGTCGATCTCACGAGGCACAATCCAGCAGATACGCCACTTCGGGCGCCCCTGTTGGCCATTGGCGCCTACGCTGCGCTGTCGCCCGGCCAACAGGGGCGCAGGCCAAGGATCCAAGGATCCAAGGGGCCAAGGATCTAGCGCACCGAGTCGCGGTAGGAATGGCCCTTACGGGCCACCCCCCGCACAGATCCCGGCGTGCTAAATTACCGCACCGGGCTCCTGCCTTGGGTCAGACGCGCAGACGGTTAAGGGGACAGGGATGAATAACATTAGGGACCGGAAGCCAGGTTTTCGCCAGCTCACTCATACGTTCAAGTGATGTACGCGCCTTATGACTTCGTCTGTTTAATGCGCGGTACCAGTACTTCTGTACCGCCCACCGGAATCGGTCCAAGAAACGCATGTTGCCAGACACCGCGTAGTACTGATAGTACCCCCGCAGTACCGCCCCAAGCCACTTGCCCTGTTCTGGTGGTCGCATATGCATCCTCGCCTTAAGGTGCCTCTTCACTTCCTGTAGTTTGGCTCGCATACGTGCTGCTATCGTGTGGCGGCGCACCACAAAATTACCTTTCCTGCTTGTACCACATATGTGCACAAATCCTAGAAAGTTAAACGTTTCCGGCCTTGGGGCTCCGCGACGGGACCGCCGTTCAGACGCATACCGCCCAAATTCCAATAACCGGGTCTTGTCTGGGTGCAATTCAAGATTAAACTTCCGAAGTCGCTCCTCCAGTGCCTTCCGAAAGGATTCCGCGTCCTTCCGGTGCTCAAAGCCCATCACTATGTCGTCCGCGTAGCGCACTATTATTACTTCTCCGTGCGCTTCTTGCTTACGCCAACGATGTGCCCACTGGTCAAAGCTGTAGTGAAGGTAGATATTAGCCAGCAGCGGACTGATACTTCCGCCCTGGGGCGTTCCTGCCTCCACTTCCTGTCGTCTGCCATCTTCTAGCACACCCGCTTTCAGCCACTTCTGCACATGCCTTACCACTCGTTTGTCCCCAATGCGGTGCTCGACCATCTTAACTAGCCATTCGTGGTCGATTGCATCGAAGAAGCCACGGATGTCCATGTCAAGCACCCAGTTGACTTTACGGCTGACCAATCCCACCCAAAGCGCATCCAGTGCTTGATGCTGGCTGCGACCGGGGCGAAATCCATACGAGAAACCCAAGAATTCCTCCTCGTACACTGCGTTCAATACCTCGGCAGTCGCTCGCTGGACTATCTTGTCCTCAAGCGCTGGTATCCCAATGGGCCGCTGTCGCCCGTCTGCTTTTGGTATGTATACCCTGAGTACAGGTTTCGCCTTGTAGGCTCCGCGTTTCAGCCGCTCGGAGAGGTCCCGGAGATTCTCTTCCAGGTGCTCCCCGTACTCCGACCATGTCACGCCGTCCACCCCTGCTGACGCCCCAGGCTTTAATGCCAGGTACGACTCCAGAAGGCGGTCTTCGTTATAAACATGGTGCCAGAGATTCGTCATTTGTTCATTCCTGTTCCTCCTTACTGCCTGCCGTATCCAGTCGAGCGCACTTTGCAGGGCGGCCCGTCTCTGCGTCCGGTCCCTGTATTGCCCAACCAGATTCCCCTTGGCCAGTTCCCTTCCCTCCTCACACTCCGCCACAGCCTTTGACATCGGTCCAGGAACAGCGGATGTCCGGCTAAGTCCTTCCTCCCGCTGTGTTCCTTCCAATGCTGTTGCTGCTTTGTTCATGTGATTCTCCGGTACTATGAAACTGTCCGACTTCCCGGTCTCGTACCTCACGGCTGTACCCCTTACGGGTTTTCCGTGCCGTCCACCGCGCAATCTCTCGGTGGACAAAGACCGGGACCTCCTGCATCCCGTGTAAAGAGTTTCCATGCATGCAAGGGGTCTATGACCCCGCCGAGCCCGGTTACACCTCGCGTTTGCGGTGTACCCGGTGTTGCCTTCCGTATGCGAGGAGTACGTCGGCGCTCAGAACTGTTTTCGCCTATTTCGAGGCTCAATACCCTGCCTGCATTTCCCCCTGTCAACGCTTCGAATATGACGTTACCACCATACCCGCATGACTCGGGGCCGATGTGGCTCGCTAGGCCTTCTTCGTAGGACTCTTTCATTCCCAACTCTTTACCGTTTTACAGCGAATCCCTCGCGACGCGAAACCCGAGGTAGCCGTTGCGGTAGCCGGGCGAGTCGCCGCCGCGATACGCTGCCCGCACGCCCCCGGCGTCGAAGTCCCAGGAGCCGCCGCGATAAACCCGGTAAGAGCCTGTAGACGGTCCCGTTGGATCGGTAACCGGACCCGATGGATAGGATCCGTGCCAATCCTGACACCACTCCCAAACGTTCCCAAGCATGTCGTACAATCCCCAAGCATTGGGTGCCTTCGTCCCAACCCGATGCGTCTCTCCATCACTGTTGTCTTCGTACCAGGCAACCTCGCCCAGTTTTCCATATCTGGCACCAGTCGTACCTGCTCTACAAGCGTACTCCCACTCAGCCTCTGTCGGCAGCCGCAGGCTATCTGTCCCAAGCATCTGGTTCAATTTCTGAATGAATTCCTGCGCGTCGTCCCAGCTGACTTTTCAACCGGAAGATCAGGTCCCCTAAAATTCGAAGGATTGTTTCCCATTACCGCCTGCCAAAGCGCCTGGGTCACAGGAGTAACCATCATTTCAAACGGCCTCGTCAGCGTCACCTTGTGCTGGGTCTCCCAGGAAAATCGCTCGTCCTCATTCTTCGGAGACCCCATCATAAACGTCCCCGCAGGTATACGGACGAATCGGAGCATCTCATCAAGGTCGCCAGTAACCTCACCCAAGCCATTAACGATAATCGAGCGTTCCTCCTCGACTTCGCGTTTGACCTTACGAGTCTTGGTGACCGTCCGGGTTTTAAGCACTGCTTCTGTCTGTTCCCGCCGAAACCAACCAGCCGGCTTCACGACTGCCAGGTCCCAGTAGTCCTCCTCCACTTGATAGGACTCATCCACAAGACGTTCGACCAGCACAACCCGCTTCTCCACATGTAAGGTGTTGCGTTTTCGTTCCAGTTCCTCTCTCACAGCCTTCTCTGCTGCAGCCTTCTCTCTTGCAATGCGTTCCTCTCCCCGCTTCTTAGCTTTGATAATCGTTTTGTGATCCTTTCTAAGCCCTTCTTCTCCGTACTTCAACAGTTCCAACAGCCCCCAGGATCCTTCAAGCACCCCCTTCCAGCGTTCCAAGACCTCGGTACATTCGGAAACTTCGGAAAATGTCTTGGCCCACTCCTCGGCCTCAGTCAGCTTCTGGCGAACTTGTGGTTGCAAGACCTTCAGCTGTTCCTGCCGCATTGCCTCCAAGAAGTCGTTCAGTTCAGCTTCGTGCCGCTGAAAGTCACCATCTGCCGAGGCCTTGACCACGTATGCAGGGGACTGGTCTATTGCCTGTCTTAGCAGCGGCAAAGCCTCCCCTGGCTTGTCCTTTGCCATCCAAATCTTCGCTCCCTGAAACAACGCCTCGGTCAGGTCTGGATCCAGAGCCACTGCTTGGTTGGTATACTTAAGCGCCTCCGGAAGCTTCCCCTGAACAAAGGCAGACCATCCTGCTCCCATCAAAGCCAAGGCCGCCTCCTCTGGATCATCGGAACGTGCATACCTAGCAGCCAGCAAAAATGACTGCTCGGCCTGTCCAGGATCCACCAGATCCGGATTACACCCAAAGAACCCCAGGCGAATAACAGCTTGCATCTGGTGAAATCGCCACTCCAACTTGTACCCAGAGCTCACGTGGTCGCCATTGATGGCCTTGTCCAATTCCTCAAGGCATTCTTCGTACAGCGCCCGACGATAGGCATCCCGGGCGATCTCAAAGTGGTTGTAAGCCAGGCGCTGCACCTCTTCCTTAGCCAGCTTGATCAGGGTATTCAGAGAGTCGTTCATGCCACCCATTTGAGCGATCATCTGCCCAAAGCCCCACTGAAAACTCGCATTCAGGCCGGATATCTCATCCGCGATCAGATCCATCTGGCCACCAAGCATCGAAAACCCATCACTCATCGCCGAGCCAAGCTGGTCAAACCCCGCACCCACCGCCGAACCTAACTGCTGGATCGAGGAATCAAGCTGCCCAAATCCCCGGTCCATTGAGGCGCCAAGCTGCCCGAATCCCCGGTCCACCGATGAACTAACCTGCGCCCCCATACTCCGCACGCCAGTCAGGATCGAGGCCGTCTGACCCGAGATCGCCCCAATCATCGCCTGGGTCGACTCCCGATGCGCCGCCGTCAGGTCATGAGTGATTGAATAGCGTTGAACATAATCCTTCCAGCTCTCACCCCAAATATAGTTCCAACCCGTTATCATCTCGTGCCCTCCCCTGATGTGGCTAAGTCGATGACAATTGGTATCGTGCCGGTGCCGGTTTGTCAACCGCCCAGTTCATCAAAAAACCACCGCTTATTTTTGGGCGAGGGGTAAAATCTGTTGCGTTTAGTAAATTGGGCGTTATAGTTCCTGCCATGAAAGTGGGAAGTAGCGCACCTTTCATCCTAGTCGCCATTTATGTTGTTGCGGTAGCTTTGCTGGTTTCATCGCAGGAGGGTAGCCTGCCTGCGCCTGTGATGTCTTCGCTTACCGTGCGGCAGATTGCGTTTATGGCTAGGATGGCTGCGGCGCCTGCTCTCGAAGATTCCAAAACCCTGCAAGCGCCTTTGCAAGAGTCGTTGCAGGACATCGCGGGTCGACCTTTGGCGACTGATAAAGACTGCCTTGTGGGTGCGGCTGCGGCGATGGCCTTGGATGCCCGTCATTTGACTGCCATATTTGTTGCTCCTTTGGCCCATAAAGACAAGGCCGCAAAGGTCATTACCACCTGGGCAATGCAGCCAGGATTCGTGCCAACCGACCAAGATATTGCGGCCATCTATGAGAGCCCCTTGGACCAAGTGTCAAAGGATATCGTGGTGGCCAAGGTCGCGGGCGATTTACCGCAGGGAGAGGCAGCAAAACAAGCCTGGTCCAAGTGGTGGCGCCATCGAACTGCCGCTGGCACAGCAATAGCCTTGGTCGGAACCAGCCTTTTGTTTTTGGGTATCGCGCTTTGGTTTCGCGCCAGGATAGTCCAGCTGGTGTCGGCGACCGAAGAAAGGCCGCCTTTGACCAAGGCCTCGCTTGGGGCCATGGCCAAGGTGATCCTGCTGTTTATGGCCATCAGCCTGACTGCTGGCATCTTGGGGCCGCGATATGTCCTGCAGCTCTTTCCAGATATTGGCATACCTCAATTTGTGGTCGGCCTGTACCTGGTGACTGGAATTGCTGGCCTTTGGATGATTTCCTTGGTTGGTAAGGAACATCCATCAGATCGCTTTGGTGATCTAAGCGGCTTTTCCAGCTCTTTTAGACCAAACAATCTGTTAAAATCCATAACTTGGGGCCTTGGTGGATATGCGATGATTTGGCCTGCAGTGCTGGCTGCAGCCGCCATCACATCGATTATGGGTGGCACTGGAGAGCCCTTTGACAACCCGATTGCCCTGCTGTTGGTGTCCTCGCCTGAACCTTCATCGCTTGCCCTGCTTGGATTTTCAGTCGCCATATTGGCACCCATCATCGAGGAACCGCTGTTTCGCGGCTTTTTGTTTGGAAGGCTGCGACGCAGCATGACCCCTTATGGTGCAGCGATACTCTCTGGGCTGATTTTTGCCATAGCCCACTTTTCCTTGGAAAACCTGCTTCCACTGTGGGCTATTGGCTTTACCTTGGGGGTGTTGTACGACCGCTCCAAGGACCTCCTGGCACCAATAATCGCCCACAGCCTGTGGAATCTGGTGACAGCAGGTAGCCTGATTACCATCTTTGGATGATTCGCCGCCCCGCATGATTCGCCGCCCCACCTGACGCACCACCCACATGACGCGCCGCAGCATTCGGAATTTATTGCCAGATCTTGACTAATACCCAGATAATGATCATCTTAGAACACCGCAGCAGCGACTGCGCCTATTGATTTGATTATGGAGGCTACAATGGACCACCGACCTTGGTTTGATCATTATGAAAAAAACACGCCAAAAACAATTGAGATCCCAGAACTTACACTGCCACAAATCCTTGATAACACTGCCAAAAAATGGCCCAATCAGCGAGCTACCATCTTTGAAGGGGCGATAATCAGTTACAAGCAGCTTGCGTCTTATGTAGACCGACTGGCCGGCTTTTTGGTAAGCAAGGGCCTTAAAACTGGGGACAGAGTCGCCATCCAGATGCCAAACCTGCCTCAAACAATCATTGCCTACTATGGTGTCTTGCGTGCTGGAGGCGTCGCGGTGATGGTAAACCCCATGTATGTCGCCAGGGAGATTGAACATCAGCTAAATGACGCCGAAGTAAAATTTGCCATCGTGATGGATGCGTACTGGGTAAATCTGATTAAGCCGATTCGAGACAAGCTTATGCTTGAGCATATAGTGGTCACGGCCCTGGCAGACTTTTTGCCCTTCCCCAAAAACCTGCTGTTCCCGCTGGTGGGCAAGAAAACTGGCCTGGTGGTGTCAGTTGAGCGTGAAGCCAACGTCTACCAGCTTAAGGAGATTATTGAAAATCGCGCACTGAAGCCCCCTGCGATGCCAAGCGACCCGGACGCCACTGCAAATCTCCAGTACAGCGGTGGAACAACCGGCGTTTCCAAGGCTGCAGTCTTGTCACATCGAAACTTGGTGTCCAACGCGTATCAAGTTCAGTCTTGGTTTACTGGTATGGAGGAAGGCAAAGAAGTCGAATTGGCGGCATTGCCATTCTTCCACGTCTTTGGGCTCACCGTTTGCATGAACTTTGGGATTTTGGCTGGAGCCGCCCAGGTCCTGGTCCCCAATCCCAGAGATATCAAAGGCATGGTTAACCTGATTAAAAAGTATCGCCCGACCATTTTCCCTGCAGTGCCAGCAATGTTTAATGCGATTAACAACTTCCCTGGCATTGAAAAAATCGACATTTCTTCGATCAAAGGCTGCTTTTCAGGGTCCGCACCGCTACCAATCGAAGTTTTGGAACGATTTGAAACACTTACAGGCGGCATAATTACCGAAGGTTTTGGCATGACCGAAAGCTCGCCTGTTACCCATGCAAACCCGCTCCATGGGCTGCGAAAACCAGGCTCCATTGGAATTCCGCTGCCAAACACTGACGCAAAAATCGTGGACCTGGAAGAAGGAACAAAGGAGATGCCCATAGGCGAGGATGGAGAATTAATCCTTTATGGTCCGCAGGTAATGTCCGGTTATTGGAACCGCGAGGATGAAACGGAACTGACCATCAGAAATGGCTGGTTGTACTCAGGTGACATTGCGCAGATGGACGAAGATGGCTATTTCTACATCGTGGGCCGGAAGAAGGACATGATCATCGCCGGTGGTTACAACATCTACCCACGCGAGATCGATGAAATTCTGTATGAGCATCCAAAGGTTCTTGAAGCGGCGGCCATTGGTGTCCCACATGAAACCCGTGGCGAGACCGTCAAGGTGTTCATAGTTGTTCAGCCTGGCGAAACTTTAACAGCTGAAGAGGTTATCGAGTTTTGCCGTGAGCGCTTGGCCCCTTACAAAGTGCCGCGCCTTGTAGAGTTTAGGGATGAGCTGCCCAAGTCCACGATTGGAAAGGTGCTGCGCCGAGTCCTGCGGGATGAGGAACTGGCAAAGTCCAAGTAAATCGCCCTCTTTCACGGGGGCCTAGCATTTGGAGGTCCCCAGTGGAAAATGCTGAAGGCATCGTTGATTTTGCCCCTGTAAACGACGTCATCAAGGGAAACGTTGAAGTAACCATCCGCCCGGTGGTACCTGACGACGCCGCTTTAATAGCCGGACTGTTTAATTCGTTAAGCCCCGAAAGCATCTATAACCGGTTTTTGTCGCCGATGCGCAGGGCGTCACCGGAGTTGTTGGACAGGGCAACAAAGTTTGACTGCGACGTTGAATTTGCGCTTATAGCCTGTATACCAGGCCCAGATGGCTGCCATGCGATTGGAGTAGGCCGCTTTAAATGCTGCGGGCCTGACAGGGCAGAAGCAGCCATAGTAGTTGCTGACGCCTGGCAACGAAAAGGGCTGGCCACTTTAATCCTCAGATATCTGGCAAAAGCAGCCGTACAAAGGGGCATCTACTGGTTTGATAGCACCATAGACCCAAACAACAAAAAGCTGCTTAAATTCGCAGAAGCCGTTGGATTTAAAGGCACAACCAAATACTGCGATGGTTTGCTATCAATGGAAACTGATGTTTTGAAGCTGTTTTTAAAACCACAGGAATGCTAAAAGCCGCCTGACTTGAAATTACCCAGCAATCGCGCTGATATGGCGTTCAAAGGCATCCATGAAATGAGCCAACAAGTGGCGCGTTTCAGTTGAATTGATGCTGCCGCCTTCACCAAACAGCTTCGCAGCATTACCAATATACATTTCAGGCTGTTGTAAGGGATACACATCCACGCAAACAAGTATTTGGCGCAGATGGTGATTGGCGCCAAATCCCCCGACTCCACCGGGTGAAACGCTGACCACAGCCGCTGGTTTGCCGCTCCAAACATTCTCGCCATATGGCCTTGAGGCGACATCCAAGGCGTTTTTCAGCCCTGCAGGTATTGAGCGGTTATATTCAGGGGTTACAAAAAGAATGGCGTCAGCTAAGCTTATCTCTTCACGAAAATCCACCCATGCCTGTGGGGCGTTGTCGCCATCCAAATCGCCGTTGTAAAGTGGCAGATGAGCAATGGGCACTTCCTGCAAAATCAAGTTATCTGAAGCAATAGACATTAAAGCCTTAGCCACATTACGACTAAGGGATTTTTCGCGTGGGCTTCCAACTATTACGGCAACGGTATGCTGCATTTAAAACTCCTTAAAACAACGAGATTTTTTAAAGCTTATATCTAGGCATCAGCAAATGCCTTACAAACCTGGTCAGTATCTGATTCAGATACATCCAGATGAGTCACAATTCTAATGATTCCAGGACTTGATTCAGCCATCAAAATCCCAAACTCCTGTTTAAATCTGGATATCAGCTGCTGGTCAGATATCCCTTCAACCGTTTCAAACAAAACGATGTTGGTTTCAACTGGAACCAACAACCTAGCCACTTTGGAGGATTCAATAGCCTCGGCAATCCGCTTTGCGTGGCTGTGATCAAATGTAAGTCTGGAAACGTGATGATCAAGGGCATAGTGGCCTGCAGCCGCCAAAAGACCTGCCTGACGCCAGCCGCCACCCATCATATGGCGAAAACGCCTGGCACGTGCGATTACATCCGCCGGCCCGCAAAGCAGGCTGCCAACAGGTGCGCCAAGCCCTTTTGACAGGCAAAAACTAATCGTGTCTGCTGGCGCTGCAATCTCGGCCACGCTCAGCCCAGAGGCCACCGAGGCATTAAAAACCCTGGCCCCGTCTATGTGAACTTTAAGGCCAGCTTCATGGGCAATATCACACGCCGCCTGAATGTGGGCTTGTGGAATCACCACTCCACCAGCGGCGTTATGGGTGTTTTCAAGCTCAACCAAGGTAGGCATGGACATGTGCCTAATCTCGGGGTGTATGGCCGTGAAAAGGGCGTCCAGATCAAGGCAGCCCCTATCCCCAGGTAAAGGCCTGATGGTCACCCCAAATAACGCGGCTGGTGCCCCAGCTTCATGATGAAAAGGGTGCGCCAGCGCATGCATCAGCACCTCGTCACCAGGCTGGGTCTGCACCCTTATCGCCAGCCCATTGGCCATGGTCCCAGACACGACATACATGGCCGCTTCCTTGCCAGAAATCGCAGCAGCCCTCTCCTCCAAGGAATTTACAGTTGGGTCTTCACCCCAAACATCATCACCAACGTCAGCTTGCAACATGGCCTGGCGCATAGCTTCAGTTGGCCTGGTAAACGTATCTGAACGCAAATCTATGTAACGCATATTACTCCGCGGGAGCACCCTCAGGGCGAATCACGATGGCTGACATCAGCAGTTGAGGACGGCCCATTTTGCCAAACTGCATTCTGGCCGTGGCATAAGCCCCAGCGCTGGCCAGGGCCTCAGGACGAAAATCATTTGCGAGCCCATCCAACATGGATACCAACAGCCCAGCAGGAACTGCGCCTGCAACTGACATCTTGGCAAATGGTTGATAACCATCTTTCACCAGTCCAGAAACCAGGTTGTGGCCAGGTCGCAAGTCAACTTGCCTTATGCCATCCGAATCGATGTTTCTTACAAATTCAGCAGACTTTTTAGGTGCGTCAACAGTGCTCAAAAAGAAAGGAGTCAACGTCAAGTTCATGGCTTTTCCCTTTGCTGGATATCGTATGAGTTTTCCAACTGGGTCCATCAAGACTCTGTATGACATCCTGTAGTTTACTGGCACCCACATCGGGGATTGAAAACCTGCTGGTAGGGCCGCAATAACCGGGTGTATGTCCTTGGAGCTGTCCCCAGGCTCTGTGCCCTGACCAGCAACCATCAATGCCTCTAAAACTTCGGCCAGATCTGAAAAAACGGTTGATTGGTCGACTGCCAAGGCTACTACTTTGCTTCTGTCATCAAGCTCAATCGCGGTCCTGCTGGACATAACTTCCCGTAAAACCTGCAAAACTTCATTTGGTTGGTGAGGGCGACGCAAGTCAAAAAGGTCCGAGATCTCGGACTCACCGGCCGTTCTAACGCCTGGTTGCAAAACCCTTTGGTCCAACACTGACAGGTGACCTGCACTTAGCACCAACACCCAGCTTGGGTTAAGGCGAAGCCCAGTTCCATGCCCAACCGGAAGGATGGCCCCAGCGAAATCCCCAGATGCAACGCTGGGCAAAGGCAAGGGCAGCGTTTTTTCCTGCATCACGGTCCTAGCCACCTGACAAGAGCGCTCGACCACACCAATAGCGTCCTTTGGACACTTATCCACCAAGTCATAAAACCTGTTGCGCATCTCAACAACCATCGCATCAGGTAGGGTCCGCTCAGACATGGTGCATCCAATCAACAATTCAGCGCCTGCAGCGATAACATCAGCCTTGTCAGGCTCGGCCGCCGAAACTAGGTGCCCCAAGGTAGTCATCTTTAAAAGCGATGCCGCAGGGGCAAAATCCGCTTTCACATCATCCAGATGGATGAAATTTTCACAGACAGGCTCCTTTAAGGCTTTGAAAACCAAGGAAGCATCGCTTGCCTGCTGCCCCATCTTCGTGATTAGCGCGTCAATGGCACCAAAAAGGCCCGCCAAATCTAAACCTGCCGATTCTAAAAAGGCCGGCTGGATCTCGGGAAATTCAGAGGCAGCCAAAAGCCCAGTCTCGATGGCGGCTAAACTAGTGGGACCATCCAATTGCTCTTGGGCAACCGCCTTTGAAAAGGCAAGCCCACATGTGGCAGCAGTTGCACATGTCTGAAGGTCGTTTTGCAACGAGTCCTTTTGCTTCGAGGAACAACCCCATAACAAAAAAGAACAAATGACCAAAGAACCAAAAATTCTTTTCATCCTTCCTCCACGGAAGCCGAAACGGCAACCTATGAAATGGACGGCGCCAATGATAGCATGAGGCTGTGTTTTTGGTGTCATCGTATGGAGGCATCAATGCCAGTACCACAACAATGGGACGCTACCGCAATCAAAATCGTGTTTTCCGATGTGCACCTAGGCACTGGAGAACACCCTGGATTGGCAAACCCATATGAAGATTTCCGCCAAGACGACCGCTTGGCCGAGCTGATTTTGCATCACTGTCAAGGCGCGTACGAGCAAATCCCGGTTGAGATCATTATCAACGGGGACTTCATGGATTTGTTGAAGATTCCGATTGGTGGGGCCTTTCCCTTGGAGGTTGATGAGGACATTGCTGTTGAAAAGGTCAGGCGTGTAATCAGAGGCCACCCTGAAGTTTTCGATGCAATGGCGACTTTCGTAAGGGTTCCTGGACATACCATCACGTACATACCTGGAAATCACGATGTTGAAGTCGCCTTTCCAAGGGCCCAAAATTTAATCAGGGCTCGCCTGAACATTTTAAGCAAACCAGAGTTGTTCCAGTTTTATACGGAACACGACACCCTACGGCTGCCAAGCGGGATCGTGGTCACTCACGGCAACAACTTTGAGGCGATGAACTCGATTGAACCTGGACGCTTCATCGTTGATGGACCAGATGGCAAACAGATAGCGGCAGTCCCCTTTGGCTCGCGGTTTTTGATCCATTCGCTATTACCCTTCAAGGCTGAGCAACCTTTGCTCGACCAGGTCCACCCACTTTCAACCTTCCTGTTGTGGGGGCTTGTGTTTGACCTGCGTTTTACCCTTCGTTTGCTGTCACGAATGGCGACTTTTTTATTCGCAACCCGTTTTTCGCGTTCAGTAGTCCATGAAATTGGGTGGTTTAAGGCGATTTCCATCTTTATCGAGGAGGTATCGCTTTTTACCAATATGGAGCGACGCGCAATCAAAGTTTTGAAGGAATCTGACGACATTTCGGCCCTGATAGTTGGTCACAACCACAAGGCCACCATCGCAAGATTTCCGCGAAATAAAATCTATGTAAACACAGGCACTTGGTTGAAGCTGGTCAGCCTGGATCTGACAAACCTAGGAACCAGAACCTATCTAACTTACGCACAAGTGGAATATCGCCAAGTTGGACCGCCAGCCGTCCGTCTAATGCGCTGGCGCGGCCGACCAAAAGAGGTAGAAGAACTCTCAGCGTAGCGCAAAACCCCCGTCCCTGTCCCTGACCCCGTCCCTGTCCCTGTCCCTGACCCTGTCCCTGCCCCTACGGCAAACAATCGTACCCACCCTCATTGCCATGCATCGTGGGATCGTACTTGCAATACAACCTGTAAGCGGAGCAATCAATCTCAAGCAAAATCCCCTGAGAGCAATACACCAAGGTTGTGTCGTGATACAGGCATGCACCTCTTTCAGTCACATCCCCACAAGGTGGACCGCAAACACCAACCGTTGAGCAAACCTGCTCATCAGGACAAGTACCACAACTGCCACCACATCTGTCATCCCCGCACTGCTTTTCTTCACACTGGGGCTGACAAACCTCTGGATAGGTACAGAGATGCGTTTGACCAGCATGGCTATAAGTGCAAACCATACCTGGGATGGCATCACAGTCTTCCCTGACAAGCTGCGCATTCTGGCAATAAAGCAGTTGATTACCAATGCATTGCCCTGCAGCAGTAATGTCGTGACAGTTCAAGTCCTCGGTGCACTCGAAGGCAGTGTTGCAAATCTCACCTTCACCACAGTGTCCGCAGTTTCCTCCACACTTGTCGGGACCACATTCCTTGTCATCACACTCGGGTTTGCAGTCCTTTAGTACACACTTAAACTCATCATTACAAACTTCGTTAGACTGACACTCTCCACAATAGCCGGTGCAACCATCAGTACCACATTCCTTCCCATCACACTCGGGTTTGCAGTACTCAACACACTTGCGCTCCCGGCTACACAGGACCTTGGGATACTGGCATATCCCACAAAGGTTGCCACATCCGTCGTCTTCACACTCGTAGGGGTCATCCTCGGGCCCACAATACGGGACACACTCCACATCTTCGCCAGAATCCGCATCGCCAGACGCCGAATCATCAGGCTCATTCAAGTCTGGCTCCTCGGCATCAACTTCAGACACATCCCTATTTTCATCATCAGTATCTACAGCATCACTCAAGTCATCAGGCTTTACAACATCAGAAGCATCACCCAGATCTGGGACCTCGACACTATCCAGATCTATCGCTCCACCGGGATCTTTTTTGGCCCCACCTCCACCACAACCAGCAAAGGCCATCAAAACAACCAATCCCAAAAAGCCTGACCTAATCTCTATCTTCATAACGCAAAAAAACCTCCAACACTAAACGGCCTAAAAGCTGTTCGGACGACAATTGATCACAATGCCATTTTAGCAAACTGCTGTAATGGCTTGCGTCAATAGATTCAGGCCCGTAGAATTCTACTTGCCAAAGCATTGGCTCGCAAGTTTGAAGTTGTTAGATGGCTTCATGGAGGTATTACAAATGCCTTTATATAAGCGTTTGAGCTTTTTTGTCCTCCCAATCCTTTTGGTGCTTGCCGCGTGTGGGGGAGGAAACACCCACGGCGACCAGGACACTGATGTCCAGGAAGAGGACGTCCCAGTAACCCCTCCTGGCATAGACACTGTGGTGTCAACCACGGCCATTAAAGCAGGTGGAGAAGTCGAAGTTCAGTGCGTCGGAAATGGGTTCAATCCCAACACCGTCCAGTTGATAATCAGGCCTCAAGATGACCCACAGCCAGAAGGCGAATTGCCAGATCCAGCCCTTCCTGAAGGGGTAGCGATCAAGAGCCAAAAGCAAGGCAAATTCACCGTAGAATTCACCAAAACAGACAGATTCCTGGTGGCCTGCTATTCAGCCGAGTCCATGATGCTTGACGACACCCCTGCCAGAATCATCGTTTCCCCGGCCAACGCGGTATCCATTGAAACTGAAGTCGATCCAAAAGAAATAACAGCAGGTGAGCGCGTCACCGTTATCTGTACCGCCGTCGACAGGTATGGAAACGTTTTTTCATCTGGAATGCACCCTTATGTTGTCCCATCCCAAGGAGTCCATCCTTCAGGGCTGTCTGTTCAACTGACTGTTGTTGGCAGTTATGACATAGCCTGCGCCCTTACAGACACAGATGTGGTTGATCGCACACCTGAAAAAGTCACAGTCAGTCCAGGGATGGCAAAAAAGATCCTGACTCGTTTAAGCCCGGCTGAGATTGAAGCAGGTGGGAAAACGACCCTAAGCTGTGAACCTCTGGATTTTTATGACAATCCAGTTCCACTCAAAGATTGTCCCGTTAGCGTAGCCCCTCTCTCACCAGTATTGACCATGAATGGGATGAACATCACCACCACTGCGGCTGGTGTTTATCCAATCAAGTGCATCCCTTCGGCCATTGACTGGTCATATTTCCAGTTGATTCCCGCGAATCTAATAGTTAACCCAGGGCCTCCAAAGACGTTGGTGTTGGAACCAAGCCCCAAAAAACCTTTCTACGGAACAAACGAGGTCTTAAGGGTTGAT
>Ga0255343_1003913_pt1 | contig 15293 bp, 10 predicted proteins | sample wastewater_treat_4_FD_192413 | JGI IMG/M metagenome (GOLD analysis project Ga0255343, IMG submission 192413) | Wastewater microbial communities from Lulu Island WWTP, Vancouver, Canada - plant16 | ecosystem: Engineered > WWTP > Wastewater > Unclassified | place: Canada: Vancouver, British... | reverse complement strand
TAAGAATAATGTAATAATATTTTTTACAGATATTGATACAGCGGCTATGAAAGATTTAATTAATTCTGGCTTAAAATTTTCTATATCAGATCAAAATAAATTTATATGGTTGATTGCAAGAGATGATTATAATCATCAGGTTGTACCCTGGGGCAGAAAAATTAATTTAACAAAAGATCAGATAGACAAAACCGTTGAAGAATATAATTCTAAGCATCATGATATATAGAGGATATTTAAAATTATTTGGAGATTATAAAAAAAGTCCAAAAAATAAATTTGATGTTAAATATAAATTTAAGGATTACACAAATGATTTTAATATGAAATTTAGTGATATTGCGCCGCAAAAAAAAATGAAAATAAACATTATTGAAATTCAATTTTTAAAGAATCAAAATAAATGATCATATTAGCAAATATAAAAATGTAATTAAAAAATAATAAGCAAAAAATTTTAAATATGGAAAATTTAGAAACAGTTGAAAAAATAAAATCTAGTAAATATATAAATTTTAATTTTTCTGGGAATTTTATATCAAATAGTATAAAGATAATATGTAAAAATGCATTTTTTAATAGTAATTTTGATGGTGATTTTATATGTTCAAATTTAATAAAGGTGGACGACTCTGCATTTTATTGTAGTTATTTTATAAATAATAAAAAATTTTTTGCTCCTAAATTAGAATATGTTGGAGATAGAGCATTTCAGCAAAGTAATTTTATTGGAGTTTTTAATTGCCCAGAATTAAAAATTGTAAAAGAAAAAGGATTTAAATTTGCAAGATTTGAAGGAGATTTTGATTGTCCAAAATTAGAACATGTTGGAAAATATGCATTTAGAGATTCAAATTTTACTGGATATTTAAATATACCAAATTTAAAAAAAATTAATAAATTTTCATTTGCAAATAGTAATTTTAAAAAGATAAATATAGGAGATAATGTTGTATTAGGAGAAAATTGTATTGGAATAAATACAAATTCATTCAAACAATATTATAAAAAGAATAACAAAAAATCTGGTATTTATTATTTTGACGAAAATAAATGGAATTATAAAAATTAATAAATATATATATAAAAAATAATATTAAAAATGAAATCTATAAAATTATTTGAAAGCGGCTTTTATAATAAGACAGGCGATAATATTGTTAGGCCATTATCAAATTTAATTAATAGAATTTCAAATATAGGAATAGATTATAATGATCAGTTAATAAAAAATTCTTTATCAATTGGTGTTACAGAAGCCACGTCATCAGTAACAGATCCAGACTTGATTAAATTATTATCGATGGTGGATTTGTCTCAAAAGAAATTTATTCCTTATTATCAGCAGCAATATGACAAACGACGAGAATTTTTGAGATCGTTTGCATTAAATCCCGAGATAGATTGGATGGTAACGACAATTACAGATGAGGCAATTGTTTACGATGAAAATAATTATTTTGCATATTTAAAATTTAATAATATAGATTTAAAGGAAGATGTTATCGAAACCATAAATGATTATTATAAAATGATATATTATCGGTTTGGATTTAATAATGATATAACAGCATGGGAATATTTTAAACAATTATTAATAGATGGAACATTAGCATTCGAAATCATTTATGATGAGGATTTTACGGAGATAATAGGATTTAAAGAAATTGATACTGCATACTTAAAATTAGATATTGAAAAAGATGGCAATTCATATAAAAAGATATGGATACAATATCCAGACGATGATAATTCTAAAAAAAGAATTTTATATGATAATCAAGTTATATATATTTCTCTTGCAAAAGGGAATATGCCTTCTAAAATTTCATATGTTGAAAATTTAGTTAGAAGTTTTAATTTATTACGAATTGTAGAGAATTCTCAGGTGATGTGGCTTTTGATGAATTCAGCATGGAGAATGAAAATGGTTGTGCCAATACGAACAAATTCCCCTCAAAAGGCAAAAGAATCACTTGGAGAGATGATGTCATATTATAAAGAAGATATAACATTAGATCCAACGTCAGGTGAATTATCTGTAAATGGTACATCCTCAATGCAGTATTATAAAAATTATTTATTTCCATCAAAGGATGGAGATACTGTATCAATAGAATCAATACAAAATCAAGGGCCAGATATAAGTAATTCAGATTTGGTTTCATATCTTAAACAAAAACTTCAAGATAATTCTAAAATACCTCCAACACGTTTTAGTAAAGAAAATAATGGAGGATCTTATGGAGGGGCAACATCTGCAACAATAGATAGAGAAGAAATTCGTTTTTTTAATCTTATTAATAGATATAGATCTATATTTCAAGAAATTATTTTGAAGCCATTGTATATTCAAATAGTACTAAAATATCCAGACTTGGACAATGATGAAAATTTCAAATCATCAATTGGACTTAGATATAATTCTAATAATATATTTGAAGAATTGAAAAATCAAGATATATATGAAAAAAGAATACAATTTATTAAAAATATGAGTGATTTAAAAGATGATGAAGATAAACCATATTTTGACATTGATTTTCTAATTAAAAAATATATGAATTTGGATGAATCAGATATAGAGATGAATAAAAAAATTAAGAACGAAAAAAAAAAAAATAAAGAAGAAAAAAAAGAAAAAAATAAAAATAACGAAGAAAACGAAGAACCTTCAACAGGTAAATATGGATTTTAAAATAAATATTATATATGGACGCTAATAATGATAAAATATTTTATAATAGATATAATATAGGTGATTGTTATAATAGCGATTCTATAGATATAAATTTAAAAAAAATATATGATGTTTATGATCAGTATGAGATAAATAATATAATTAAAATTCAAAAATTAATAGAATGTTATTTTACAGAAACAACCTTATATAAAAAATTATGTAAAAAAAATAAAATACAAAAACGATATATTAAGCCATTATTTTTAGAAATTTTAAATAAGATAGATGTATCTAAATATAATACAATTGACATAATAATATCATTTTGCGAATATTTTCAAATTTCATATAAAAATTTATATGATGAACTGCCAATAGAATATAAAAAATATATTGTAAAATATTTTGATAAAATGTATAATATAGTAGACGATATTTTAAATGATGAATTGATATTTTGATAATATAAAAATAAATATGAATAACTTTGATGTTGATGTTATTATTTTAAGTAATGCTAAAAATGAGAATTTGTTTAATATGACTAATAATACTATCAAGTCATTATTTAATTCGATACATAATATTAATTTAAATGTTATAATTGTAGAAAATAATTATAATTTAAAGAATGAGCCATTTTATGAAGAATTTAATTATGATGTAAAATTATTATTGACAAACGAACAATTTGGATATAATAAATTTTTACAAATGGGATATGAGAATATTAAAAGTGATGCCAAATATGTGATGATTTTAAATAATGATGTTATATGCTATGATAATTTTTTGAATGTTTTATTAAGTAAATTGAAAACTTATGATAGCGTATCTCCTATTGATCCATACTTATTAAATAATATAGCATATCCTAATATAGATCTTAGTAATGACATTTTGGGATATAAAACCGGAGTTACATTATGCGGATGGTGTATAGTTTTTAATAAATATATATTAGATAAAATTCCATTTGATCAGCTATTTCCCGATAGATATCGTTTTTGGTATTCGGATGATTATTATGGATATATGCTTCAAAAACATAAATTTATACATGCATTAATAACATCAAGTTATTTACATCATCTTACAAGTAAAACATTAGAAACCGTTAATTCATCTGATTATTATGATTTTACTATGGGACAATATGAGATATATAAAAAAGATTTAAATTTTAAATAATATATCTATTATAAAATTTAAAATTTATATATATATCTAAAAAATATATGTCTTCATATAATTCGATGTCTAATTTTTTTGAGCATACATTAAATGTTCAAAACAATTCGTTAACAATATTATCAGCTCTTACAGATGTTATAACAAGTAATTCAGAATCTATAATATTAAATTTAGTATCTAATGATAATGTAGAATATAATTATAGCTTGCCTACATTAAAATATTTAAAAAATGAAATAACAAGATTAGAAAATAATTTAAATATAATTATAGGGTCTGGCACAGGGAACTCCATTATTGAAACATCTGATGGAGTATATAAAAAATTAGTAGAAAGTAATTTATTTAAAGAGCCAATCGAAATTGATACATTAAAAACTCCAACAACATTTAATATTAAAAGCAATTGGTTTTTCGAAAGTTTTTTAACTCCACTGTTATATGTTTCATTTGATTTGTCGGACTATGTAGATTATGATGTAAAAGAAATATTTTATAAAAGAATAATAATAAATGCGGATTCAGATGAAACAAAGACATATTATGACAATACATATAAAAATAGAAATGATATAGATTATAATTTATTTATAGAAGATTTGAAATCTAGAAATATTTCATATTTTTCAGATGAAGGAATTGTCAAATTTCCAATTTTTATATCAAGATATTCTGGATATTTTGATGTTATATCATATAAGGATATTATACGAGAAACAATTATAGCAGGGTCACCAGCACAAGAAACCGTAAGAAAATATTTTTTGAATACATTATACTACACAGATAATTTACAAACATATAATAACACAGAAATATTACAGCCGGGAGATAAATTAGAATTTGGCCAAATTACAACGTATGAAATAGAAGAAGTTAACACATCAGAAAACTCTATTATAGTTAAAATGCTTTCAGGCAATGAATCAATATCTGCTGGAACAAAAAAATTAAAAATATTAACAGAGGCGTTTTCTGTTAAGACTATACAAATAAATGTAGGATATGATGAGAGAGAGACAATATTTTTGAAACCTATAGATTCTAATACTAATTTAACAACAATAAATTTTTCGAAGGGAGTTGGATTTTATACAAATGAATTACTAAATAACGACAATGTAAATCTAAAATCATATTACAACGAAAAGGTTATTGACTTTGGTAAACTACTTATAATGATGGCAAAGGATAATATTATACCAGCAATATATGGAATGAAACCAGATGCACCAGATCTCACAAAATCTTCATTTAAAGTTGTAATAATAAATAATCATAAGCAAAATACATCTAGCGTTGAAGATATAAAAAGCAAACTGTCTCAAAAAAATTCATTATATTCCGAGCTAAATCAATTGCAAAATTCAATACAATTAATACGTAATAAATTATATTCATCTCAATTTGAAAACGAACAAGAAAAAAAATCATTGTCAGATCAATTAAATCTACTAATAAAAAATGAAGCCGCTACAAAAAAATTATATATTTCTTTATTATCTGAATTAAATACAATATTACAATCACCTCCCGCAGAAATATCAAAGCCCAAGTTTAGGGTTCGAGGATTTTTTCCAATACCGGCTCCAAAAATATCAGAAAGCAATATACCGCAGCAAATTGTTCAATTTATTATATCATATAGATATTTGTCAAAAGATGGAACATCTAACAATACCGAGCAATATAATTTTTTAGATGAGAATGGAAATGTATTACAAGGATATTATTCTAATTGGAATGAATATTTAACAGTACCATTGCGAAAGGTATATGATGAAAGTATTGGAAAATATGTATGGAAAAATGAAAACATAGAAAATGGAGATGTTATAAATATAAATCAAATAGATATACCAATATCAGCTGGTGAAAGCGTTGAAATTAGAGTAAAATCAATATCTGAAGCCGGATATCCAACAAATCCAGTTATATCAGATTGGTCAAAATCTGTCGTGATAACATTTCCAGAAGAATATGAATATATGACAGATCTTATTACAGAATTAAAATCTGTATATACAGAAAATATTAGATCGTCTATTTTACAAGATTTAGAGAATATGGGATTAAATTCTCACTTATCTAATTCTTTTAATATAAATGATAAATATTTTGTGCATTCTTCTGATAGCATATCATCAGGATTTTTTGATAATGTAGGTAATATAATAAATTTATATGAAAAAATAAAAACAATAGATACAAGTATAAAGCAAATACAGGATACAATATCTCAAGCTCCTGGAAAACTATTGGTGTATATATTAGGCCCAAATGGAGAAAAATATAATATTTCTAATAATTCATGGGTTGATATTTTTGCAGGATATTATTATGATATTATTTCGGGATATCCTCCAAATGAAAGAAAAGGAGCAATAATAACAAATAAATATAAATTGATAATAGAAAATGACGGATTACTTCCATTAAATTTGGTTTCTAGATTCCCAGGCGGAATAGATGAAGATTTAATGGATAGTGATATTTTATCATTGCAGGATGAAGATTATGCAAAGAAAAGAAAATATGATAAGGTTCCATTAATGCTATCATCTGTCAATGCTAATAAAATAGCTAATGATAAATATTTTCAACAAATGCCATTTCAGTCAGCTCAAAGAAAATCTCAATATATTTATTTGCGAAAAAATGATATTGGACTAATAAACGAATTATATAAATATGATAATAATTCATGCAATGTTTCTAATAATAGTTTATATCCAGAAATATTATCATATGGTCAATCATATCCATTTATATGGAATTTTAATATAGGAGGACAAAATTCTGGTGGAGGATATTTAAGTGATTTTTGCGTGCATATGTTACATCCAGATATTCAAGGAGTTACTGATTTATATGATAATATCAATTTTCCAGCTGTTTCTTCAATTGGCCCGGCAACGTATCCATTGTTTACACACTCAAAGTTATTTAACATAGAATCATTTCAACCAGATGGAGAAAAGCAAGTTGGATATTGTAGAGCAAATTTGCAATCATCAGAAGTAAAGGATCATTATCCATTAAAAATGGGATTTTATGAAAATGATAGATACCTAATAGGAAAAAACACGTGTGGAAACTATCTATACATAGCTCCATCTATATATGATGATATTATTGTGGATGGTACAGATTATTTAGCAAAAAGAACATTAGAAAGTGGAAGCTCTCATAGAATAGAAATTCCAATTATCTATCAATTTAGGATGACAGACTTTTTCGGAGATGGATATGATGGAATTGGACATATAGCTGGTATTTCTAATACGCAAGTTGTTAAAAATGTATCATATGCTAAAAAAATAGGTATTGATTTATATGTAAAAGATACAAGCGTATTTTCATTTGATATTAGAATATCATCAAAATATAAATCATCTACACCAGTAAAAATAACAACTCCAGGCATTTCATCTTCTTATAATACTCATTAAAAATAAATAAAATAATAAAAGAATGAATTCTATATATTTAAGTACTGATAGTATAATTACAAATTCTACTGTATATTTGTGTACACCAAATGGATATTCTAAGTCAATAACAATATATAATAGTAATAGTTATAATGTACATTTAAAATTAGCTTTAAATATAGATTATGGAGATTATAATAATTTAAAAATTTTAAATTCTATATTAAATTATGATAATAATACCGGATTATATTATTGGCTATATGAATGTGATATATTATCACAGGGAATGGTAACTATTTTTATTATATCTGATAATGTTTCTATGGAAGCATCAGGATATTTAGTAACTATTCCCAATGAACTTATAAATGATCAATTAGAAGAAATAGTAATTAAAAATAAAAATGATGTTGATATAATATCAAGTACAATAGGATTAAAATTAAAAGTTAGCAATGATAATAAATACAATTATTTTCATAATATTTATTATTTGATGTCTAAAAATGGAAATGGAAATTATAATATACAATTAAACAATGAAATTTCTGATGATGATTCATTTGGTATTATTAGAACAAATCCAAAAATTACAGGAAATGTAAAGTTAACGGTTGATTCATCTGGTGGATTGTGGATGAATAGCATAGATTCTGATATATATCTATCAGATAAAATATTCAAGAATGTACAAATATCTCATCTTTCTTCATATGCAATAGATCTAAAGCATTTTTTTCAAAATGGTAATACATCAAATGATATAGTATTTAAATTAGATAAATCTGATGATGATTATAAATATGTAAAAAAAAATTTATCACAGCAATATGAAAGATTGTATACATATGGATGTGAATATTCAAAAAATAATATAACAGGTGAGGACTTATCAATATTTGCTCCGTTATTTTTAAAAAAGAAAATTCCCGAATATTTTGTTATATTTAAAACAGAAGGCGCATTAAATGAAATAACATATACAGACTATTGTGATAATAATTCAATTATAGATGATATATTGAAAAAATCATATATTGTTGAGATATTTGATTTGAGCGAAAAATCTAAAATAGGAATATATTTAAGAAATATAATTTCTAGAAAATATTTTGATGAAAATGGTGTGAATGTTTCATTTGAAAAAAATGGATATACAAGCTATAATGGTATTTCATATAAGGACGGATGTTATGTTTCAAAGAAAGAGTTTCTTTATGATTTTTTTACAAATAGCCATTCTATAACAGATTTTGATGAATTTATAACGCAAGGATTTGAAAGAAATGGTATTATATTAGATAATATTATAAATCTAGAATTTTTATTTACCGATAAAACATCAAAAAATTATGAGCTGAATAGATACTTTGGATTATATGTAAATACTATAGATTTATTTAAAATGAAAACAGATTTGATTGCATTAAATAAAATGTCACAAGATATAAATCAATATCCTATTCCATCTAATAAAATAATTGAAAAAAATAATATATTTAAAAAATATATCATAAATAATGAAAATGATATTAAACTTTATTTTGATACATCAACATTAAATGAAAAATATTCTATATTAGATTTTACATCTCAAATATCATCAATAGCACCAATTGATCAATTAAATTATTTATATGAAATAAAGCTATTAGGATACTGGCAGGATAAAATAAATATAGACGATGTATGCATTTTATATGATGGAGAAGATCTTTCAATGGGGGACGAATGCGTTATAAAAAACATATCATATGATAAGATATATACTATAATTAATTGCAAATTTAATGAGGATCCTAATATTTCAAATAAAATTTTTTATTTTTATTCTGATGAGAAATATGAAAATTATAAGATAAAATTTTTTAATAATAACTATATAGGTGATGATTATAAAAGGCATTTTTGTTTAAAAGATAAATATGGCAATTTATTTACAATTAAGAATTCGTGTATAAAAGAAGTAAATATAACAAATTTTGAGAAAAGAAAAACAATAGAATTATCATTTAAGGATAAGAGTTTTGATTTGAGCTCTATATCTGGCGTTGGTAAATTAAAATATCAAATACGATCTAAACTAATCTCAAAATCATACTCTTCATTAGGAATTAAAATATTAAAAAATTTTAAAAATGGTGATTATATAGAAATTTCTGATGGTATCAGCTCATCAGATATTCCGCATAGATGGAGATTGATTGCTAATGAATCTTATTTAACATCAGATAATTCTATTTTTTTATCATATGGAATAGGAAATGATTTAGATGGACTATATTATTATACATATTTTTATCCTACAGATATTTCATTATCAGAATTAGCAAAAAATATTTCGGATGGATTTAAATTATTTGAATTTAAAACCTTTTATATATTTAATAAAAATGAAAATATTTATTTTATTTCAAATGTAAAAGGCATAGATTCCGAATCATATTATTTAAAATATGAAATTTATGATGCCGATACAATATCTGTTATGAATCAAAGCGTTGAAAGAATAGGAAAAATAAATTTTATAGGTGCCTCTGATTATAATAATAATAAATCTATTATATCAATATCTGATTTAGGTAAGATATCTGATGATGATTTTGCTATGACAAACGATGGTTTTTCAAAGATAAAAAAATATAAAATATCTAATTCAAATATAATATATTCATTGTATATAGATGAGATAGAATTTTTAGAAAATGAAATAAGTGATATAAAAAATATAGATGAATATTATACATTAACATTAGAAGATAAAAAATCACAATTTTATATATCTAATGACGATAGAATATCTATATATGAAAGCTTTTATCCAAAGATTTCATTATTATCTTTTTCGGGATTGAAGGATTTTGATACAGACATATTTTTATCAGATTATAATAAATCATATAATATTGAATTAATAAAATATTATAGCAATAAATATGGCGTTGCAAATGTAATAGAAATTGATGATTTAAATAATACTATTACAATAGATTTAAACAATATAGATTTATTACAGGGAGAAACAATATCATTTGCTATATTAGATGATGATATGCCTATATATCATAAAGAATGGATGATAGAAAAAACCATAAATAATAATGTATTTTATTGTCATGGATTCTTGCCATCTGAATTAATGAATAAAAATATAATATTACTTCCAGAAGAAAGTGTTTTATATTATAATGATTCAAGTTTATTTAATTTTAATGGATTTTTTGATTTAACAAATTTTGTAACAGAAGATATAGAAAGCGAGTATGAAAATCTAAAAAAAGAATGGAACCTTGAAAGATTTAATTTATCAAAAATAAAAAGCGAGTATGATTTATTATTAGAAAAATATCAATCTTCATTATGTTTAAAATCAAAGGTTGAACCATATATTTTAAAATGGGTGAAAAATGGAAGCAATATAAGAGATGTAGATTATAGACTAAATAATAGTATATCATTTGGAGCAATGAATTTTTCTCCAAGTGAACTTTTTAATGATGATGATCCAAATTATCATACGCACGAATGGTATTACATAGATAAAGTTCCACAATGTATTGTTGATAAAACATCTATTGATAATTATTGTATTGGAGAACTTTTAGATATTATAGATTTTAAATCCACAGATATAGATTTTTTCACATTATATTTTTCATCGGGATATCCAACAGAATATTATAATAATAATAAAATAGAACTATTTTCAAAAAAGAAATATTCAACATTTAGATACGATTCGAGTATAGATAAAGTATATACATTTTTTAGGGGAAGATATTTGACTATTGATAATTATAAATATAATAATTATAAATTTTCTGTTGTCATAAGTACATCTCCCGCTAATATAGATACTAATGATCCTCCTGTATCATATGAGACAATTGTTAATGAAAAATGGAAATTTATTTTAATCAAAATAAAACTGTCTATATCATCATATAAATATGAAAATGGAAATATTTCATATTTGGATTTATATACATTCAATAATATTTCGCAAAAGTCTGTAATAAATTTTGGATATGGTAGTACATTTTTAGAATCTCCAATGGATATAAAAATATCACAGCCACTGAATTTAGAGCATTATAGTCATTTTCTTAATAATATAAATACATTTGGATTATTTAACAATAATATTTCAAATTTAGAATTTGAAATTAATCAAAATGAGGATGGAATGTATAATAGACTAACTGCTATAGCAGATCTATCATATATAACATTACCTACGGTAGAATATGTCGAGAAAACAAATCAGATTGTAAAATTTGAAAATAATCTTTCATATATAAAACCCGAATATTTAAACGCATCATTACCATTTTATTTACCAAATTTTGACTTTTGGGGCAATAGCATTATGTTTTATGAAAATGGAGGATATGGATATGGAAATTATTTGAAATATAAACTTTCATTTGCATATTTGATAGATATTATATCTAATGATAATAATGAAATGAAATATATAATATCTAATTCTAATGGAGATATAACAAATACAAAAGATTTTAATATTAGGTGTATTCATCCTGATGAATTAACAAAATTAAATGAATTAGTACCGCAAAATATTTTGAATAAACCATCGCAATATTATGAATATGATATTATAGGATATGAAATGAAAAATATATCTAATAAAAATATCATATACAGATATGGCGGAAATTATATTCCCAAATTTAAAGATGTATTGATATTTGATTTGAGAGAAGATGATGATTTTACTATATTAACAAAAAGGGATTATCTTATGCTAAATACTCATTTAAATATTTCAAATGATAATTCTATATTATTAAAAAATCAATTTTATAATAAGGTATCTAATGAAGATGATTTGATATCATCTGTAACATTTGGACTAGATCCTATATATCCATTAATAGATGAAATTGCAATAGATAAAAAAAATATAAATATTTGGAAATCATCTTTTGATAATAATTATTATAATTTGTATTATACAAAATCTAAATATAATGATAAAAATGGATTTAATAATTTAAAGGAAATAAAATCATTTATGGGAAGTAAAGGAATGAATATAGAAAATGAAATAAATTTATCAGAATTTATAGTAAGAAAATATAATAATATAAATGAATATGATGCATTAAATGATGAGATTGCATATGCTTTTGATAATGATAAAATTATAATTATTATAAATTTTAAAAATAGACTAATTAGAAACCTTATGGGAGATGGACATGATGATAAGGTAAAAAAGGTATTTAAGAATTTTGCCGACAAGGGCATAATAAGTATAAATGATATTGATAATATGACAAAATCATATATCATTGAAAATATAATAGACTTGTATAAACTAGATAAAATAGAACTTTATACAAAAAATATACAAAATAATAGTGAAATTTTTGATATTGAAAATGGAAAAACATTGTCCGAACAAAATATTCATAATAAAAAATATGTGCTGAAAAAAGATTTTCAAAAAGATTATATATATAATATGAGTGTTAAAATAGAATTAAATATGCTAGAATATAACAATATACAAATTGCAATAAATTCTATTGTGAAAAAATGAATAAATTATGAGAAAGAGTAAATATTTAGTATTAAATAGTCTTTATTTTGATTTCAATGATGATTTAACAGAAATTACAAATGTCAAAAAATCATTCGAAAAGCAAAATATTTTAGATTTATTAAGATTTGATAAAATAACTATTATAAAAAAACAACAATTTGAGGGGAAAAGTATTAATTCTATATGCAATTTTGTTTTTTTTAATGAAAATATAAGATTAATAGATTCAGGTTCGTTTGCAAATTCAAATATTATATATGTTAATTTTTCAAATTGCATCAATCTGCAAGAAATAAAATATTATGCCTTTGGCATAAATAATATTAAAATAGTAGATGTATCTAATTGCATAAATTTTAAGGCATTTTGCGATTGTTCATTTTTCAGAAATAAAATAAAACGATTAAAATTAAATAAAAATATCTTAATAATTGAACAAAGAGCTTTTGTGGAAAATGAAATAATAAAATTAGATTTATCTCAATGTGATTCTTTAAGTACAATAAACTTTAGTTCATTTGAACAAAATAAAATAAAAGAATTAGAATTACATAAAAATATTAAAGAAATATCACGTGATGCATTTGCATATAATAAAATAAAATTATTAGATTTAACAAAATCTAGAGAAATTATCGAAATTGAAAAACGAGCATTTTCATATAATGATTTACAGGAAATTAGAATTTTAGATCATGTATTAATAACATTTGATGAATCAGACCTAGGAGATAGATGGCACACGTTTATTAAATTTTATCACATTAATAAAGGAAGAGAAGGAATATATACATATAGCAAACCTTTGTGGAAGTGGCATCCATTATAGAAAAATAAATAAGATATGAGAAATAGTAAATATCTAATATTAAGTTCATTTTATTTTGATTTTAATGATGATTTAACTGAAATTACAAATGTCAAAAAATCATTCAAAAAGCAAACTATTCTAGATTTATATAGATATAATGATTTTAAAATTATAAAGAAACGTGTTTTTTCAATAGACTATAATTTGAATTTTATTTATTTACCTAAAAATATAGAAATAATAGATAATTTTGCATTCTATAAAAATCAAATCCAAATATTGAATTTATCGAACTGTATAAATTTAAAAATTATTAATGAAGATGTGTTTTTAAAAAATCAAATTAAACATTTAAAACTGCCTAAAAATATTGAAATAATAGAATGGTGTGCGTTTATGAATAATCAAATAAAATCATTAGATTTATCAAATTATACAAAGTTAAAATATATTATGGCTAATGCATTTGCCGAAAATCCATTAAATGAGATAAAAATATTAGATAATATAAATGTTGATTATTATGAAAACAGCGATGATTTATGGAACAAATTTGCTATATATTATAATGATAATAACAAAAAAGCTGGTGATTATAAATTAGAAAATAACAAATGGCAATGGTATCCGTTGTAAAAAATAAATAAATTATGAGAAATAGTAAATATCTAATATTAAGTTCATTTTATTTTGATTTTAATAATAGTTTAACAGAAATTGAAAACGTGAAAAAATTATTTAAAAATCAAAATATTTTAGATTTATTTAGATTTGATAATTTAAAAAATATAAAAGAAGAACAATTTTGCTTGTATTCTCTTGATTTTGTTTATTTACCATCAAATATATTGTCTATTGAACCAATGGCATTTATGGAAAATAAAATAAAATATATTAATTTATTTAATTGTATAAATTTAAAAATTATCAATGATGGTGTTTTAGCTCAAAATAAAATAAAATATTTTAAATTGCCAAAAAATATAGAAAATATAAAAAATCATGCATTTTATGATAATGAAATTAATTCAATAGATTTATCAGATTATAAAAAATTAAAAATTATTAAATCTTGGGCATTTGAATCAAATAAAATAAAACAATTAAAATTACCCCAAAACATAGAAATAATAGATGCATATGCATTTAAAAATAATCAAATAGAATTATTAAATTTATATCAGTGCATAAATTTAAAAATTATAAATGAGCATGCATTTTTTAACAATAAAATAAAGCAATTAAAATTACCTCAAAATATTGATTTAATATATTCTGAATCCTTTAAAAATAATGATATTGAATTATTAGATTTATCGGATTGTATATTTTTAAAACGTATTTTTGTTGATGCATTTTCTAATAATCCATTAAAAAAGATAAAAATATTATATAATATTGAAATAGAATATGACAATTATTACAAAAAAGATATGTGGAATGAATTTGTTAAATATTATAATGATACTGGTAAAAAATCAGGAGATTATAAATTAGAAAATAATGAATGGAAGTGGTATCCATTGTGAAAAAAATAAGATATGAAAAAAAGTAAATATCTAATATTAAGTCCATTTTATCTTGATTTCAATGATG
>Ga0255343_1003903_pt1 | contig 15322 bp, 15 predicted proteins | sample wastewater_treat_4_FD_192413 | JGI IMG/M metagenome (GOLD analysis project Ga0255343, IMG submission 192413) | Wastewater microbial communities from Lulu Island WWTP, Vancouver, Canada - plant16 | ecosystem: Engineered > WWTP > Wastewater > Unclassified | place: Canada: Vancouver, British... | reverse complement strand
TGAATAGCCAAGCCCGAACCTACTGCAATATTATGACCTGCGCCTACAATACCGTTTGCTCCCAAAATGCCCTTGGTTGCATCCGCGATATGCATCGAGCCGCCTTTGCCTTTGCAATATCCGTCTTCCCTTCCAAAAAGTTCAGCCATCATGAATTTTAATTCTCCGCCCTTGGCGATTATGTGTCCGTGCCCTCTGTGGGTGCTGGTTATGTAGTCATCTTCCCTTAAATTTGCACAAGCGCCTGTTGCAACAGCTTCTTCACCTATATAGAGGTGGACAAAGCCCGGAATTTTTCCTGCAGCAAACAATTCTGACGCACTTTTTTCAAACTTTCGAATCTTTAGCATGGTCAAATACATTTCTTTCAATTGTTCGTTAGTGATTTTCAAAATACTACCTCCCATCATTTTTAATTTTTACGGATACACTCATCCGTCACATCCTGGCCATGGAAATCCGCTCCCATGCCGATTTCAACAATAAATCTTTCCAAGGCACCACCCCTTTAATATAAATAATATTTTATATTATAATTTTTATGACAAGCTTTTAAGATTCTAGGTCTTTGTCATACACGGATTGTAGGACAGTCAAATGATATAAAATGCATGCCTGAAATTATGTCATGATGAGAAAATGTATCAGATTGAGAAAAAACACCGAGATGTTTCGATTCTTGAGAACTGTCGTATAATGTTTCGCATAGATGAGTTGTTTATATTATTGTACTTTTATATATATCCATAATTTAGCATATTAAACAAAAAATCTCAACAGGTAATTGAGATTTTTCATGAGATTCTTCGGGCTAAAACCCTCACATTTTTTTAAATATTTATTTAATTATTAAGTCTAAGTGCCCTCATGGCATTCAATACAGCTATAAAGGTTACGCCAACATCTGCAAATACTGCAGCCCATAAGCTTGCAAGGCCTAAGGTGCTCAAAACCAGAATTATCACTTTTACCGATATGGCAAAAATAACATTTTGATATGCAATCTTTATAGTATTTTTCGCAATTTCAATTGCTTTTGCAATTTTAGACGGCTCATCCGTCATAATTACAACATCAGCAGCTTCAATTGCAGCATCTGAGCCAAGAGCTCCCATTGCAACTCCCACATCGGCTCTTGCCAAAACAGGTGCATCATTAATACCGTCTCCCACGAACATTAATGTTGCCTTTTCCGATTTTTGAGAAATCAATTCTTCTACTTTTTCAACTTTGTCTGCAGGCAATAACCCGGCATAAACCCTGTCAATTCCCAATTCCCTTGCAGTATTTATTGCAACCGATTCACTGTCACCGGTAAGCATTACTATATCCTTGATGTTATGTTTCCTTAAATCACTTACAGCTTCAAAAGCATCATCCTTTATCTTATCAGCAATCAGAATATACCCTGCATATTCTCCGTCTGCAGCAATATGGACTAGAGTTCCTTCAGATGTTTCTTTATTGTATGGAATTTTGAATTTTTCCATAAGCTTATCATTTCCAGCCAAGACTTTTATATTTTCTACTGCTGCTGATACACCATGTCCTGAAATTTCTTCCACTTGAGAAATTTTTTCAATGTCGATATCTTTTTTGTATGCTTCTTTTAATGAAAGAGAAATCGGGTGATTTGAATAACTTTCTGCATAAGCTGCAAGTTTTAAAAGCTCCTCCGGTTTAATTTTCTCAGAATGAATTTTTTGAACTTTGAAAACACCCTTAGTTAATGTTCCGGTTTTGTCAAAAACGATTATTTCGGTTTTCGCCAAGGATTCCAGGTAATTGCTTCCTTTAACAAGAATACCGTTTCTGGAAGCACCTCCTATTCCTCCGAAGAAACTCAGAGGAACTGAAATTACCAATGCACAAGGACATGATACAACCAAAAATGCCAATGATCTGTAAATCCACTCATTAAATGTAGCACCCTTAATAATCAATGGCGGTATAATTGCGAGAACAACTGCTATTACAACCACAACTGGCGTGTAAACCCTTGCAAATCTTGTTATGAATTTCTCCGATTTGGATTTCCTGCTGCTTGCATTTTCTACCAATTCAAGTATCTTATTTACGGTGGATTCGCTATAGCTCTTTGTAACCTTTGCGTTGAGCAATCCATTCATATTAATGCAACCGCTTAACAATTCGCTTCCCGTAATTACTTCCCTTGGAAGTGATTCGCCTGTAAGAGCTGATGTGTCGAGCATTGAGTTCCCTTCCACGACAATACCGTCAAGGGGAACCCTTTCTCCCGCTTTTATTACTATTATTTCACCTATCTCCACTTCTTCAGGAGGTATTGTAAGAACTTCGCCATTCCTTAATACATTTGCATAATCCGGACGAATATCCATCAAACTTGAAATAGATCTTCTGGATTGTCCCACCGCATAGCTTTGAAGCATTTCACCAATCTGATAAAATAACATTACGCCGACACCTTCAGGAGCTTCACCTATAAAAAACGCTCCGATTGAAGCAACAGACATCAGAAAATTTTCATCAAAAACTTGTCCGTTTTTAATGTTTTCAATTGCTCTTTTTACTACATCGCCACCGGCTAATATATAACTTATTATATACATTATTAATTTTAATTGGCTGTCATTTATAATTATTGCAGAAACAAAAAATATTGCACTGATAATTAACCGCCATAATAATTTTTTCATAAATTCTCCTGTTAAGCTTCTTCAAATACTACCTGCGGTTCATATTTTTTTATTATTTTTAATGCAGCTTCTTCTATTTCAGGCATAAAACCATCATCTGCTTCAATTATCATTTTCTCTGTGAAAAAATTAGATGTAACGCTTTTAACACCCTTAAGTTTGCTTATCTTTCTTTCCATTTTTGCTAAACAATTAGCGCAATCCAATCCTTGCAATTTATACGTCTTTGTCATATCTTCCTCCACATATTGGTTCAGTTTATTCATTATATTTTGCTTTGATTTATTTGTTATATTTTTCTTTGATATGCTCCATACCTATTTCGTATATATCCCTTATATGCTTGTCCTTCAAGGAGTAATAAACCGTCTTGCCTTCTTTTCTGAACTTAACTAAATTTGCATTTCTTAATGCACGCAGCTGATGAGAAATGGCTGACTTGGTCATATTCAACAAAACAGCAATATCGCAAACACACATTTCGCTTTCATCCAGCGCCCAAATTATTCTCATTCTTGTGCTGTCACCCAACACCTTAAAGAAATCCGATAAATCATAAATATCCTCATCATCGGGCATCCTTTTTTTGACCTCATTAACAATATCTCCATGAATCACTTCACAGTCGCATACAAAACCTTCATTAGAAGACATTTCTACCTCCCGTTTTCAGTTGAATGATTGTTCAACCGTTTGATTATATTATAGTTGAATGTCTGCTCAATTGTCAATAGTTTTATCACTATGGTTCCTCTGAATCTGTTCCGTGAGAAAAATCAATAATTTCCGACTGTGAAAGGATTGTTCCCGTGTCGGAGAATTCTACAATTTCATCATCTTCTGCACCTTCCCCGGCAGGCATTCTATCAACGTCGTCACTTGATGTTTCTTTTGTTGAACCTAAATTGTGATTTCCCGTTTCGTCAACTACATAATAACGAGTAAAAGGAGATTTTCTGCCTTTCACTAAGTTATACTTTTCAATCATTTTTTCGTCAAGGGGAATTAATCCGTTTTCTGTCTGTAAAAATAATTTTTCCATTTTAATCTCCAATAATTTTTTTATAGTATACCCTTTTAAAATAATTTAATAAATTTGATTTTGGTAAATGAATAGACTTAAAACTATATTATGATTTGTGATTTAGTCACTGCAATAATATTTAAATCGGATAAAATCATATCATAAAACTGAAATTACCGATTTGTGACTTAGTCACTGCAATAATACTTTAATCAGGTAATATAAAAATATAATAAGCTGAAAGGAGATTATGATATGAATACAGTAAAAATTACAAGCGACAACTTCGAGCAAGAAGTTTTAAAATCAGATAAACCGGTACTCTTAGATTTCTGGGCAGCCTGGTGCGGTCCCTGCAAAATGATTTCTCCGATAATAGAGGAGATAGCAAAAGAAGTAACCGATGCAAAAATAGGCAAGGTTAATATAGATGAGCAGCCGGAATTAGCATCAGCATTTGGCATTATGAGTATACCAACATTGGTAAAAATTAAAGACGGGAAAGTTGTTAACAAAATGATTGGAGTAAGACCTAAAGCTTCAATAGTACAAATGTTAGCATCATAGAATTTTCTCCTCCAAAAATATAATATTTTACACCAAAAAAAGAACCCAATAATTAAACCCCCTATATGGAACCTCGCAAAAGGCAGCAGTAGCTGCCTTTTTTGTTGAAATTATAAATATAAATTGATATAATCAATTGAAAACACAAAAATGGAGAAAATCATGAGCAGTCTGGTTTTAAAAATAACGGCACTAATCACAATGATAATCGATCATTACGGAGCAATTTTTCAAGGTAATATAATTATTTACAGAATAATAGGAAGATTAGCATTCCCGATTTATTGTTTCTTATTGGTTGAAGGATATACCCACACTAGCAATATAAAGAAATATGCATCAAGACTGATAGCATTTGCTATCATTTCGGAAATACCTTTTGATTTGGCATTTTTCGGTAAAATCGGTTTTGAGCATCAAAATATATTTTTTACTCTCTTTATAGGTTTAGCTGCCATATATTTTATTGATAACAAGGAAGGAAAATATAGCACCAATAGTGCTTTTATTATTATTGCAGCATCTGTCATTGCAACCTTGCTTAGAACGGATTATCAATTTATAGGTATTATTTATATTTTAGCATTTTATTTTACTAGAAATCAGGCAAAGCACAAAAAATTTCTCACTATAGGATTAATTATGTTTGCAGTAAATCTTTCGGCAGGAATGCTGCAACAATTCTCTTTGCTTGCATTAATACCAATCTATTTCTATAACAAGAAGGAAGGAAGAAAAAACAAAATTCTTCAGATAAGTTTTTACACTGCTTACCCCTTGCATCTGATAATATTTTATCTAATAAATACATTATAAAACATAGCTCAAATATTTTAACCTTTCACATAAATCCTCTCTCCGAACCCGCCCCGGGAAGCAGTCTCATATTCAATAATTGTTTATAATAATTACCAGTCATGCAATAATTTAGTTTAATTTTTGTAATAAACTTGTAATATATGACTTTTGCTTCATAATTGTGTAATATATTTGTTACATTTACCAATAAAACATAATATTGAGGGTTTCATTACGAAAAGTATCGTGCTATAATTCGTCAGTAACTAAAAATAAGTTACACGCTTCAACTGAAGTGTAAGGGGTAAAAGAATATATATAGAAGGAGAAACAAAAAATGAAAAAGAAAATTTTATCTTTAACATTAGCGCTAATTATAGCACTATCTTCAACATCTGCATTTGCTGCAGAACAAGTGTATTATACAAACTTTAATATTTATGACTTGTGTAAAAATTTAGGTTATTATTATTTTGAACCTGTTAATACAAACAATAACATTGAAATAAAAACAAATATTGAAAAAGCTCCTGTAAATAACGGAGCCGAAACAACTCAAGCTCCTGTAAATAACGGAGCCGAAACAGCTCAAGCTCCTTCAAATGAAAGAGCAACAACAGAAGCTGCAACAACTGCTGCTCCTTCAGTATCAAATTATGAAAGAAGAGTAGTAGAGCTTGTAAATGTTGAAAGACAGAAAAACGGATTAGCACCGCTTACTTTGGATCCTGCAATATCAAATGTTGCAAGAATCAAATCAAAAGATATGTCAGACAACAATTATTTTGCACACCAATCTCCAACTTACGGTAGTGCCGGTGATATGCTTTCTCAGCACGGAATCAGATACAGTGCATGGGGTGAAAATATAGCAGCAGGCCAGAGAACACCGGAAGAAGTAGTAAGTGCATGGATGAATTCACCGGGCCACAGAGCAAATATACTTGGATCACACTATACAAAAATAGGTGTTGGCTATGTGAATAACGGTAGACCATATTGGACACAAATGTTTACAAATTAAGCAAATGACCCAAATCTTTGATTTGGTGTCAGTTGCTTATCCTGAGCGTATGCGAAGGATCCCATGTCTTAAAAGATAGATTCTTCACTGCGTTCAGAATGACAAAGAAAAATATACTCTAAATCAATAACAGCAGGCATTTCTAATTGAAGTGTCTGCTGTTTTTATTTGAATTCAGTCATATTTTTTCTGTATCTTGCGGGTACAAATTGAAACTGTAAGTTAATATTTTTTCTCTCCTTAATTGCCAAATCGGTAAAGTATTGTTTCCACAATTTATGTATCTTTGTTTCATCTAAAGAAAATTCAACATTATCAATATTTATGTTTTCTTTAATTTCCCAACTGTTATTAGCGTACACAACCGCTTTTTTTCTTTTTTCATCATGTATAATAAACTTTTCATGCTTATATCTATCTGAAAAATGGTCAGCCAATAAGATGCTTATGTCATTATCGGGAGAATATTTAGCAAACAAAATTCCTCCTATATCAGAAAACCTGAGTATGCCAAGCACCCTGTGCTCTTCTCTTGCTACCTTTTTGTATATTTCATTAATAGGAAGGACCTTTTCATGTGTATAGAAGTTCATGGTATCTCTGCCGTACTTAAATGCAAATATTAAAAAATCTAAAATCAAGTTTTCCTTTTTAGAATCATTTGAAAGATAGCAATAATAAACATGTATATAAGCCTCTTTAGAAATCTGCCTATTGATTGAATCGCACACTATTTTTGCTTTCGAAATATCTGTTTTTACAATTTCCGCCTCATATACAATTGATTGCTGATATTCAGATATTTCATATATACCGGTCGCCTTTTCTTTTTTATAATGATAATAAATGCATGTCATCAATCCTTCAAATGTACCGTCGTATAAATAATCCATGATTATAACAATTCAAAGATACTAATTTGTCTTTGAATTTCCTTACTCCTTATTTCTGCTTTTATTGCTTCCGGGTCAATCTTTGTATTGCCATAGTATTTACCTTTAACGGTAATAAAATATTTAGCTCTCTTTAAAACAGTCCTCATTTTTTTAAGAGAATCATAGGAAATTTGGGCATTTTTTCTTTCCCTTATTATCCTTTGGGCACTGGTTACACCAAGCCCCGGTATCCTTAAAAGCTCTTCGTATGATGCATTGTTGATTTCTATTGGAAATTTGTCTATATTTCTCAATGCATACATCATTTTCGGGTCAAATTCCAAATCAAGATTTTGCTCAACTTCGGTAAACAATTCATCAGATTTATAATAATAAAACCGCATGAGCCAGTCTGCCTGATACAACCTGTGCTCCCTTAATAATGGAGGCATGGTACTTACGGCAGGCAAATTCGGTGATGACATAATCGGAACGTATGCAGAAAAAAACACTCTTTTCATCCTGAATTTATCATACAAATTTTGTGATGCGCTTAGGATTGTTTTATCGCTGTCAGGGGTGGCTCCGATTATCATCTGTGTCGATTGACCGCCCGGTACAAACTTCTGAGCATTTTTAAAATGACTCTTATCTTCAATAGCACGAGAAATTTCATTATGTATGAGAGACATTGGCTTAAGAATATTCTCCATCTTTTTTTGAGGTGCCAATAAGGATAAGCTTTCTCTTGTGGGAAGCTCGATATTTACGCTCATCCTGTCTGCCAGCATACCTGTTTTTTGAACTAATAGAGGATTTGCTCCCGGAATAACCTTCACATGAACATAGCCCCAAAAATTATACTTATATCTTAAAAGCTCAAGTACCCTGTAAATATTCTCCATGGTATGGTCGGGACTTTTTTCAACGGCTGAACTTAAAAATAACCCTTCAATATAATTTCTTCTATAAAATTGAATGGTCAGCTCCGCAACCTCTTCCGGAGTAAAAGTTGCTCTTTTGATTGGGTTTGTCACCCTATTCAAACAATATTTGCAATCATAAATGCAGTCGTTTGTAAGTAAAATTTTAAGAAGTGAAATACATCTGCCGTCCGTGGACCAGGCATGACAAATACCTGCAGCAGAAGCATTGCCTATTCCTCCCACTGTATTGTTTTTTCTTTCTACACCGCTTGAAACACATGATACGTCGTATTTTGCCGCATCAGACAAAATCCTTAACTTTTCAAACAAATTGTCTTCCATATTTTCACCAAGTTTTTCTTAGTCTTCTTTGATTATTATATTACAAAGAAAAACATTTGTCAAACATTTGTTCGATTCTAGAATAAATTTTTTACGTACGGAAAATAAAAATGGGATTGGAACGGTGCCATAAGACAAGGTGCCTGGCACCACAGGCTACTCCACCGTTAGTTTGTTAAGCATTTACTAAGCCTCGTCTGATACAGCTTCATGGCAAAGAATGCTCCAACAGCTCCGGCTGCATATACCGACACGGCCCCAATTGCCATGGCTACTGTTCCTCCGAAACTGTACAAGGAGCTTTTTATAAAGAAGGTTGTCATTATAAAGGTTGAAATAACTCCGGATACTGAATAAATAGGTGCGAAAATTGCAATCTTGGTATTTGAGCTGTAGTTTCTGAGAATAAGACTGATTATTATATCTGCAACAATCCCTCCTGCTGCTATAGATATTGTTGCAAAAATTGACATCCTCGCCATCATAAATCCATAACCTAAACCAAATAAAGATACTGCACCGGGCTTTCGAACCTTATACAACATCATTGCCACAATAAAGCTAAAGAATGGTGCATTGATAACACTTCGTGAAAATGGAAGCACTTTGTGAAATATCCCCACAACCTTTCCCAAAACCACAGCAATTGCTATGCACATTGCAATTGTAGCCAAGTCTCTTATATTTAACATTTTATATTTCATTTTAAGCCTCCTTCAAAAGACAATATGGGTCTTCTTCCAACCAGTCTCCCGTATTGCTGAAAGCTCTCGCCCGGCATCCTCCGCAAATATTTATATACCGGCAATGACCGCATTCGCCCTTATAATTTTTATAATTCCTTAATTTATTAAAAACTTCATTGTTTTCCCATATATAATCAAATGTTTCTTCCCTTATGCTGGCTACCTTGACCGGTGCATAAGGACAAATATGCACATCTCCGTTTGGCAATATGGAACAGTAGCTTATGCCTGCAATACATCCCCTTGTTGTATTCTTAATCGGCTTAATACCTCTTAATAAAGACTCCACTTTATATTGAGGGGCACATGTCGGCTTTACCTGGATGTTCAGCTCAATATCCTTGTCGATAATCCTGTTTATTGCTTTTTTATATTCTTTAATATCAAGTGATGCATCTTTGATATTTTTACCTCTTCCCGTGTCAACCAAAAATAACATGTGGCTTGAAGCAGCTCCTATTTCGGAAGCAAAATCCGCAATTCTTTCAATTTCATCTAAATTTTGTTTTGTTATTGTGCAGTTTAATTGAACTCTTATACCTGCATCAACACAATTATTTGCACCTTCTATTGCCTTTTGAAAAGCATCGTCTGAACCTCTGAATAAATTGTGTTTTTCAGGGTCTAAGCTGTCAATACTTATTGCAATGGCGCTTAACCCGCTGTTTTTAAGCTTTTCTGCCTTTTCTTTATCTATGAGAGTTCCGTTGCTGCCCATAAGCACAGTCATGCCTATTGATTTGGCATAGCTTATAAGCTCAAATATATCATCTCTTATCATGGGTTCTCCGCCGCTTAATACTATTACTTTCATTCCGGCTTTAACTATTTGATTTAAGAGTTTTTTTCCTTCCTCGGTTGATAGTTCATCATCCATCTTTTCCGGTCCGGATTCTCTGTAGCAATGCTTGCAGTATAAATTACACTTTTTTGTTGTATTCCAGGATATATGATTCATACCTTCTCCTTATCTTAATAAATAATTTTATCTTTAACATGTTTTAAAAGCATGATAGGATGCTTATACATTCTGGGACCGGAATATCTCATTACATTTTTAATCTTTTCACGCATTTCAGGCTTGTAACAGTGCACCGTACATTTAGCACAGACAGGTTTTTTATCGCCGAATTTGCAGTTTTTGACTCTTTGTTTTGCGTATTCAGCCAATTCAAAGCATTCATCACATAATTCTTCAGTTTCATGATTACCTTTACAATAAATTTTTATCATTGTTAATACCGTATTTAAATCATCATTTAATCTATCTTTCATATTTCACCTTCTAATTTTATTGTGTCATCATATCCGATGACGAAGAATCTCATGAGATTCTTCGAGCTAAAGCTCTCAGAATGACAAAAATATTAAACGCAGATTATATCCTTCGCTGTCGCTCAGTATGACAACCATAACCTAATTGTAACTGTGAAGTCCGGGCAGCAAAATATTTACACCCACAAATGTGAATATTACACATACAAAACCTATTACTGCAAACAAGGCTGCCGGTTTTCCCTTCCAGCCCCTGTTAAATCTAAGATGCAAATATACGGAATAAATTAACCATGTAATCAAAGACCATGTTTCTTTCGGGTCCCATGCCCAGTACCTTGACCATGCATACTTAGCCCAAATGGCTCCGGTTACAATTACTATGGTAAGCATCAAAAATCCAAATGCGATTATCCTATAGCTTAAATAATCATAAGCTTCGGCATCAGGCAGTTTACTGTCTGCTTTATCCATATTTTTTCGGTTAAGCAAATACATAATTGCCAATCCGCATGCAACCGCAAAGGAGCCGTAGGAAATAACTGCCGAGCCTACATGTATCGAAAGCCACCTGCTTTGCAATGCCGGCATTAAAGGTTTTATATCCTTTGAAAGCATTGAAGCATATCCCATCATTAAAAATGCCAAGGGCATTACAAATGCACCCAAGGATGAAAACTTATAGTAGAACTGAATAATCAAAAAGATTAAGACTATACCCCATGTAAAAGAGCTTGCAAATTCAAATTGATTGCTGAAAGGCAGTCTGCCTGACTCAATTACTCTAAGAATCATTGCCGCTGTATGCACGATAAATCCTGCCAATGAAGCGTAAACAGCAATTTTGTCTGCCTTTTCTTTACCTCCCGCAAGATATACGAAAAAACCTAATGCTGCTACAATATAAATAATAAATGCAATGGTAAAACTTGCTTCTTCAAAGAAAACTATATTCATTGATTATTCCCCCTTACTTTATTCAATTCTTTCAACATTCTCTTTATTTTTATAGTGAATCCCCATACGTTTTGTCTGGTTACAGGTATTATTTCATCCTGTGAAATTAATATATATTTAGGATAAAAGTAAAATGATAACAGTATTCCTAATGTCAAAATTATACTTCCAATCATAACAGGGTAATATCCGAAATCCTGTCTGTAGGTTAGTCCCGTATATAATACGGAATCAACAAATTTAATTTCTATATCTTTATACTCTATAGGCTGTCCCGGCCGTACTATATATGAATTCACATACCCTTCTTCATTATAAAGAACTACTGCATATGCGGGATTTCTCACATTCTGAGACAATGTTATGGGATTACCGTGTATATCCATACTGAAATCAGGGTAATAACCGTAGAGAAGTACCGTAAGACTTTCTTTATCATAAAAAACATGCGGATTTTCTTTAAATATACTTTCTTGATGCACATGTCCTTCTGCGCACGTAATTTGCATTTTGCTTGCCCAGCCGTAATTGGACTGATAAAAATACATTCCGTTGATATTAAGGGGATTATTTACCCATATCGTTTCTGACCTTGGTTCTTTTTCATCTTCATAGACTGTTAATTCACTGTAATACTGTTCAACAGAACCGTCTTCTCTTAGGTCCAGATAAAAGTCATCGAGCTTAAAAGTAAACCCATATTCATTGAATTCATAAATTTCACCGGGTGCTAAGGTTATATATCCTTCCTTTACAAACATATTGCCTATAAGGGCGCCCAAAATTATTATAACAATCCCTAAATGTGTTACTGATGAGCCGACATGCCCGATTCTGTGTTTAACGGCATATGAGCCATCTTCCGTATCAATAACTTTAAATCCTTTCTTAGTAAATCCACTTTTAATATCTTCAATATCCATCCAATTTTCATAAAGATTTTCATTATTCTTTCCTTTAGTGGGAATATAATCTTTCATTTTCTTTAATTGAACAGGTAGAATTTTCAGCGTGCAGCCTACCAAATTTATAACAAAGACTAATACGATTGCTAAATAAATTACCGAGCTGTATACCCGGTCAAATTGCAGAAAAACCATTAGACTGCCAAATGTATGGTATTGATTTAAATAAAACTGCAAATCCATTCCTTGCGGTATAACTGTGCCTATTATTGAATACACGGCTATAATAATAAACAAAATTATTCCAAACTTAAGGCTTGTTAAAAAATTTGTAATTCTTTTCAGCATATTGCTCCCCCGGTGGTTTGATTTTTATATTATCCTGAACGAGGTGAATCTAATCGGGGACATTCCTCTAAAGCTTACTCCAAAGTTTCTCTCAACTTTAGAGGTGTGTCCCCTTTCCGATGTATTCTTTCACCTATGGTTCAGAATAACAAAAAAGTTAGTTATTAGCAATGACGAAATTATATTTGTTACTCTGCTATATTAAGCAGTTCTTGAAGTTCTTTTATTTGACGGTCCCTTTCAGCATCTGCTCTTAATCTTTCAAGTTCGCTTCTGAATTCCATCAAGTCAAAGGATTGATCTGTCCATCCCTGACGCCCTGCCCACTGAGAACTCATATGGTATGCTGATTTAAAAGCTCTGTTGGTAGCCATGTTGGCTCTGAACCATAGACTGTCTGCGGCAGAAAGTTGTCCGGCAATCGGATGTGCATTTGTTACTTCCATGGTATCTCGAATTAATCCGTCCTTCCTCAACTCTTCAAGCATTTTTTTGGCTTCCCTGATTCGAGCTTTCGAATAAGCTGCCATTTCATCAGCTTTTCCTAACCATTCTCTTGAATACTCTTCTGAGTGGCAATTCATACAGCTGTTTTCAACCATGAAGGTTACTTGTTCTTCATAGTCTTCAGCACGGTCTCCGTATAAGTCATGAGCTTTTCCTTGAGATGTATAATGTGTTCCTTGCGGCATGTGACATGACTGGCAGGTAGGCGCCGGCATTGGGTCAACTTCTTGTCTTGCCCAGAATTCCTCGGTACTGCCTGATAAGTCATAGTCCTTTCCTAATGTGTTCCAAACAATACCATGTCTTGATGTGTTATAGGATTCAACTTGAGGATGTCCCGGACCTTCGTGACAGCCGCTGCATGTTTCGGGACTTCTTGCCAGCTCCAAACTGAATAAGTGGCCTCCATGACATGTCGCACAATCCCCCAGTGAGCCGTCATGCTCGCTTACATAACCTACACTGTGACAATTTGCGCACCCCCAATGATCCGGTCCGCCCGCATCATAAGCCTGCCATTTGTATTCTACTTCTTTTCCGTTATAGGTAGCTTTGTCTTTAGACATAGCATGAACTAATGAAGTGGCGTGAGTGCTCATCGAAAAATCTTCAAATTGCTGAGTGTGGCAGGTTCCGCATGTTGCTGCAGAAGGTTTCTTCAAATTTTCCGGATCATTTCCATGACATGTCCAGCAAGTAGTGCCTTCTTTTGCATGCTTGGATTGTGCCCATTGATTCAGTGCAACAAGCGGTTGACTTTTCCACTCTTCCGGAAGATCGTCAATATAGTCTTGAGGAGTTTTTTCTTCGGAAGCATCAGGTGTTGCTATAGCAGTCGGACTTGAACATCCGGCTAATACGAAGCTTACACATAAAATGACCACAATAAATAATTCTATAAATTTCTTCTTCATTTCTCCCTCCTTATGATTTTTACAGAACAACTATTTCGGTCAAGTGTAAAATGCCATATTAACCACCTCCCCGCCTATACTCTCTGCTTATATATATTTCAAGCAAATGTCATTGATATACCATATTCATTGCTATGAATAATCATTAATATGAAGTGTTTGTTAATTATCAAACTTATTGGTACGTGTTCTTTTGATTGAATTATATAACAGCTGTTGCTTTTCAACTAATACATAAAAAATATAGCATGCTATAGTTTCAAGCTATAACATGCTATTTAGGGTATTTTTAAACTCATCTATGAACTTTTCTCCCAACTCGCTTAATTTTGGAAATTTCCTTTTGACGACACCCACCTTTACAATATTGTCAATTTTTAAGTCAATCGGGACAATTCCTTGTTTCCTGAGTCTTTCGCTGATTATTCCGGTTGAAATTGTAAACCCGTTTAATATTGACAGTAGATTAAACATCGTTGCCCTTTCGCTTACCTTAATACTCCTTTTATGAAGCATGGCACTTAATATTTCTTCTGAAAAATGGAATAAATTATATTCATCCTGTCCGAAGGATATGTAGGGATAGTCTTCCAAATCTTTTAACGATAACTCATTCTTCTCGGAAAGTTCATTATTTTTGCTTACAAGAACATGGGGCTTTGCGGCAAACATTTCTTCAAGCTCCAAGTTTCCTTCCTTTATTTTCTTTTTTATTGCTTTTTCATTGAATTCGTTTATATATATTATACCTATTTCGCTTTTATTATTAATTACATCATCTATAACTTCAATCGACCTTGATTCTTTCAACTGGAATTCAAACTCACTGTTTCCGTACTTTTTAATCAATTCACCAAAAGAAATAACCGTAGCGGCACAATGCTGGGTTGATACGCTGAACTCCAGCTTTGTCGGTTTTTGACCTACATACCTTTTCTCAAGCAATTCGGCTTGTTCCACAATTTGTCTGGCATAAAGCAAGAACTCGGCACCTTCCGCGGTTACCTTTATTCCTTTGCTGGTACGTTTAAATATTTTGATTTGAATTTCATTTTCTATTTCTCTTATGGCATTGGAAAGGCTGGGTTGCGAAATATACAAACTCTGTGCTGCTCTGTTAATGGAACCTTTATCCGCAACCTCAATTAAGTATTTCAATTGAATTAAGGTCATATTTTGCTCCTATTTTTACCGGCAGTGAGAATATTATTTAAATTATAACAATAATAAACTTTTTAAGCAAGATAATTTGAAGGAGGTATTATAGGGCAATATTTTTTCAAAAAAATAGCAAAAAGCTAAAAAAAATTCTTGACAAATAATAAATAATAATTCATAATAATTGAGTAAAAATAAAGGTGTTCATCAGATAATGCGGTGAGCAGTAAAAAAAAACCGAGTTTTTAAGTCGGTTGATAAACTGCCCCCAAATTGCA
>Ga0255343_1003897_pt1 | contig 15334 bp, 13 predicted proteins | sample wastewater_treat_4_FD_192413 | JGI IMG/M metagenome (GOLD analysis project Ga0255343, IMG submission 192413) | Wastewater microbial communities from Lulu Island WWTP, Vancouver, Canada - plant16 | ecosystem: Engineered > WWTP > Wastewater > Unclassified | place: Canada: Vancouver, British... | reverse complement strand
AGGATATGAAGGTTCTCAAGATTATGATTTGTTCCTCAGAATAACAGAGAAGACACAGAATATAGAACATATCCCAGATATACTTTACTCGTGGAGAAAGATACCTGGTTCTACTGCCGCTGTATATGATTCTAAGAGCTATGCAAGTAAAACATCACTTAAGTCCTTGGAAGATGCTATTAAAAGAAGAAACTTAGATGCTACTGTACACGAGGGATTGTTCCCTGGATCTTTTAGAGTTAGATACAATATAAAAGGTAATCCTTTAGTAAGTATATTAATACCTACCAAAGATAAGTATGAATACATTGAAAGATGTATATCCTCTCTTTTAGAAAAAACTACATACAATAATTATGAAATATTAATAATAGATACAGGTAGTACAGAGAAAGAAACATTAAACTATTACAAAACATTAGAGAATAATCCTAAGATTAAATTCTTACATTGGGATAAGAAGTTTAATTACTCTGCTGTAAATAATTATGGTGTTAAACATTCAAAAGGAGAATATATATTACTTCTTAATAATGATACAGAAGTAATTACTCCTGATTGGATAGAGGGTATGTTAGAACATGCTCAAAGAGAAGAGATAGGAGCTGTAGGTGTTAAACTTTACTATCCAAATGATTTAATACAGCATGCAGGTGTAGTGTTAGGAATAGGAGGAGGAGAAGGTAAGGGAGTTGCTGGTCATGCTTTTAAAGGTTTTACTAAACCAGTTAGAGGTTTTCCTGTACAAAAGGATGTTATTAAAAATTACTCTGCTGTTACTGCTGCTTGTTTAATGATAGAAAGAAAGAAATATTTAGGAATTAATGGGTTAGATGAAGGGTTTAGGATAGCTTTTAATGATGTGGATTTTTGTTTAAAGCTTTTAGAAAAAGGATATTACAATATATATACTCCATATGTAGAACTATATCATTACGAATCTATATCTGTAGGTACTCCTGAAGCAAAGACTAGAGATATTAAAGAATTTCAAGGAGAAATAGATATGATGTATGAGAGATGGGAAAAACTTCTTCTTAATGATCCTTTTTACAACAGAAATTTGACGTTGAAGGAGGAGAATTTTACTCTTTCTATTAATAAGAGTTAAGGCAGTAACGTTCTTATCTTATGATTAGTTGTATACAAGAAATCTCTCATATTAATAATTATTTCTGTTCCCTTGCTATTCTCAAAAAACCAATCTTCTGTAAAGTTTTTCATAAAGAAAGGCATATTTCCATAAATAAAAACAGATAATACAACTCCAAAAATAATTGCTCTTACATATTTATTTTTAAATGATAATAAACCCTGCGTTACAAGTATATATATAGGAGCAATAACAGGGAAAATGTATCTTCCTTGAACTGCCGCATGAAGGAGACCATGTGAAAGATATCCTTGATAATTGGTACGATACATTAAAATAAAGACATAAAATAGAATTAGAGAAATAAAAAACTTGTATTTTGAATTTTTAACCCCACAGTTTGTTAAAAATAAAATTATCCCTAATGCAATTATTCCAAAATATCTCGAGAATTGCCCATAAGAAAGTAGCATACTTTGATGACCAAAAATTCCATATACTCGATCTGTCATAAGATAAACCCAATGTGGTATATACCAATATGGCTTTAATCGTTCTTCTTGAGAAGAAGCATTTTCATGTATCTCTAAGTAACTTGAGAACTCTATACTCCTCATACAATCCTCCTCCTTCATAACCTGAGTACAAGATGGAGTTAAACTTTTATGTTTTATGATATTTCCTAAATACAAATCTAAAGTTAGAAAGAGAAAAAAACTTATAATTACCAATAATGGGATTAGATATTTAAGTTTATCCTTATCCTTTACTAAGCTTTTTATTTCTTTCAAATATTCTTTTCTTTGTTTAACTATAGTTACTACAACAAAAATTATTACAACTAATGCTAATGGCAAAAAAGTTATTTTCGTTAACATCCCTGCAAGAAGTATAAGTACTAAAAGCAAAAGCAAAGTAAGAGAATTTTTTTCTAATAGCTTAAGTGTTAAAAGAATTGATAAAAAGGAAAATAGTATTAACAAAGGATCATATCCTACTCCAGCAGAAATAAAGGAAAACATTAAAGTATTACTTAACATACCTACTACTAAAATATGTTGAAGTTTATCTTTAGTTATACTCTTAACTATTTCATATGCTACATACAGATTAATAACACCCGTAATAACAGTAAATATCCTTAAAACAATTAAATCATCAACTGATGGTAAAATTACTTTTTTAATATTAAGAATTCTACCTGATATCCAATGATAGAGATAAGGAATATTTTCTATAGATCCCAAGTGAAAACTTTCTTCTGAGTTGCTAGGCTTCCCAAGGGTTTCAGAATAAAGTTGTGATAGTTTAAGATGGTGTGCTTCATCAGGAAATATACCTTCTCTCACATACAAAGCAAAGAAGAGACTCTGTAAAAAAAAGAGAAGAAGAAGGAAAACAAGTATAACTTTGTAAAAAGAGTCTAATTTTATAAAACTTTTTAAATCCATTATTATTGAACTTTTTATTAATACAAGGTTTTAACCGAGTGAATCTTTTTCAAAGCTTCTAACAAATCAAAACCTATTACATTAGCATACCATATCATAGAATCAATCCTAGGAATATCCTCCTTTTCAGATTTTTTGAGAGCTTCTTCTCTTGATATAAGTCCCTCCCTAATCTGATTACTCCTAAAAGTATCATTCTCTGTTATACCACCTATCATATAGTATATATAATTATAAAACCCTGCGGTTCCATCTCCTATTCTCCAAGAACTTTTAGTATCTGTTGCCATTTCCCAACCATATTCATTTATTAGTACTTTCTCTATTTCATTCTCTTCCCAAGAAATATATTCGAACAACTGAAGAAGATTATGAGGTGTTATATAGTAAGAAATAAAACCTCCAAGAGTATCAAAGATAGATTTATTAATAAAGGCAGGATTTAACAAAAATTCTTTGCCGTAATAAAACAACATTTTTGATATAAAAGAGAGATTTTCTGCAATAGTAATCTCCTTGTTGAGTCTAGGAGAAATACCGCTATAACCTGTTTTAAACTCTGCAACTTCTAGTAAGCAACCTCCTATTACACCTAGCGAAATTCCTATATCTTTACGAACCTTATTTGCATAATAAAAATATTGCTTATCTCCTGCCATAAATAAAGGAACTGTCCCTAAGCTTGGTCTTTTTAACCATGCTTCTACATTTAATTTAATATTTTCACGTTTCTTTTTGATATTAGCTGTAACTATCTTATGTTCTACTCCTAATTTTTTTGTCATTAGAGTTTGATTTCTTAAAGCCAAGTCAGTCATCATTCCCCAATCATATGAGTATGCTACTGGATTCATACCTAGTTCCTTCTTTAAGTAGTGAAGAGCATAACTACTATCTCTTCCTCCACTAAAAGTCATTACACAATCAGGGGAACCATCTGTTCTTCTATGATTTTTAAGTATTTCCTCTAATTGAGACTCTCCCTTTAACTGAATGGGTTTGTAATTTTTACAATAGTTACATACTCCATCATCATCAAATTCTATAAAAGGCATAGTTTCAGGAAGTACACATTTCGAACATCTTTTTAAAGAGGAGATGTTTGTTTTCCTTGTTGTATATTCATCTTCTATAAATTTTGTTATTGCTTTAATATTCTGTTTATTCATTCTTTTAAGTCCTTTTCCCCATCATATACAGATTTAACAGGAGACATTAGTAGCTACTATAAGAGTATTCTTAATTCTATATCCTTTGCTAGAATTGTCAACGGGATAATACCACAAAAAAATTCTTTAATCTTTATTCGAAAAAACTTTCCATTTATCCTTTCCAAAGAGGTGTCGAACACTAAATAAAATAACAAACAACAGTACCAAACTAATAATACTAACTCCTCTATCTAACAATGCCAATTGCATAATCTCTTCATTACTAATACCAAGTAAAGTTGAAGTCATTAAAAATATCCCTTCTCTAATTCCTAAGGAGCTCGGAGTGAGGCTAACTAAAAGAGATACTCCTGACAAACAATTATATAGAACAATATTAACTAACTGAGTATTTACTCCTAACACTTGGAACTCAAAATAATACAGAAAAGTGGTAACAGTAAAACTAGCTATTGTTAGAAATATCAATAACAATAATAACCCCTTATTAGGAACAATGATATTCCAACCCTCTAATATATTCTTAATAAGATTTAAAACCTTATTTACTATATTATTCTTACTTTTCTTTATGTTTTCTATTGGGAACTTAACAAATGTAAGTAGTAACATGGCTACAAATAAACCTCCAAAGAAGATATATAAAGGTATAGAATGTACTCCTTGTTTAAGCTGTATAAAGATTAAAGCTAATAATGCTAAAAATGCATTAACAGAGAAAATAATGATATATTCGCCTGACAAAGTAGATATAAAATGGGAATAGGCAAAATCATACTCTTTCTTTAAATATACTGATCCTAGAACCATGCCTCCTCTAAGTGGAAGAAAGAAATTTCCTAAAGAAGAAACTACAGAGACATAAAAGGTCTCTAATGTAGGAAGATTCTTTTTAAAAAGTTTAAGTATAGCTTTAAGAAAGAGTCCGTTTATAAAATATACCATTGCAAAAAGGACAATTATTAATAATAAATTAGGCGTAGAAATACTTAAAACTCTAGAAAGATCTTCTTTATTGTTGTAAAAATAATAAAGAAAAAAGATTACAATTATAATTGTAACTATTTGTTTTAAATATTTAAAAATCTTTTTCATTTTTATATTTTCATAAAAATAATATACCCTTCACTCAAATTTATTTTAACAAATAACCTACTAACCAACCAAAAAGGAAATACTGTAAACTCATTAATAAAGAATCTTAAGAAATTTAATTTTTTAATTCTTTGCCCACTTACAATTGAACGATCGACTTGTGAGCTGTCATTCGATTCTTTATAAATAATATCTGTCGATACTATCCTTAAATACCTAGTAATATTAATCCACGGCCATCCATATGAGTTTATAGAAGAAAATTTGGGTTTAAAAAATCTTTTGACTCTAAACATATCTTTTTTATCATATCTACGAACATGCCCTACCATTTCATCATCCCTTGACCACATAGACATATGAGCAGGAACACTAATTACAATTACTCCATTTTTGCAAATTAGATTCTGGACTTTCTTTAAGAATTTCTTCTCCTCTTTTACATGCTCCAACACTTCCATTGCAATTATTACATCAAATTTTTCGTTCTTAAAGTTATACTTAAGAAAATCAGATTCTATACACCTAATATTCTTCTGTAGATTTGTTGGTAGTTCTTTTTTTAATGGAATCAAATCAGAGGACAAATCTAATGCAGTAACTTTATGTCCTTTTTTAGCAAAATACGAAGATAACTCTAAAGTACCAGCGCCTATCTCCAATATTTTTCTTTTTCTTGGAATTTTCCTTAATGAGTATATTACCTCTAAATATCTAAACCAAAATCTGGGACCCTTATATCCTCGCATGTTACTTTAAAAATAATTTTAATGTTTTAGAAATCTCTTTATAAGAGAATCTTTTTTCAAATAAAATTTTTCCATTCCAACCTATTTCCACTAATCTTTCCCTGTTTTCATATCCCCACAATATTGCTTCAGCTAAATCATTCTCGTTATTTTGATTTACCAATAAACAATTTTCTTTGTCTACAAAACCAAAGCCCTCACCTATCTTTCCTATTACTGTGGCTTTACCCATATGTAAGAACTGATATGTTTTCCCTGTTACCACTCTTCTTGCCTGAGGAGTTCCACCAAATGGCCCTCCCAAACATAAATCTGAAGATTTAATATACCTAGGCAAGTCTGTAAAATCGACCCAATCATAGTGTGTAACATTCTCCAATTCTAATTCTTCCATTTGTGAATTAAAGTTTTTAATAGCCCTCTCATTTCCTCTGCCTCCAACAATTACAAATTTAATAGGATACTTCTTCAGCAAGCTAGCTGCTCTTAAAACAATATCTATACCATGCAGGGGCAGAAAAGTACCATAAAAGAAAACAGTAAAATCTTTTCCTAAGTCAATTTGCTCTACCATCTTCATATCAAACAACTTTTCATCTGTACCAACAGGAATAACCTTGATTTTCTTTAAATCTATTTCAAATGTCTTAGAGAAAAATTTCGAGTGGATATTTGTATCTGTTAGAACAAGATTAGAATTTTGTAAGATACTCTTTTCTAATTTGTATATTATTTTTGCAATTAAATTGCTTTTACTTAAAATTTTTCTCTCATTTACAATAGAATCATATGGAGACATCATCTCATCAAAGACAAAGATCTTTCTTAATACAAAAACCCTATACAACCAATACATCTCATGACCTCTGAAACCAATGATATATACATCAGGATTTTCTTTAAAACGAATTTGCAAGAATTTTAGAAAAGTTTCAACATATCTTAGGATTCCTTTCGATTTATTTCTTGCTTGAAAAAGTTTAATCTCAGGAATTAATGCTAAAGCATTTACAAGGGCTGTTGTTCTTACATAGTTAGGAGTTTTGTATGAAAGAATGTAACATACCTTACTACTACTCTTCATACTTCCCTTTCTTTAATTCATACAGTATCTTCTCTTGATTAAGTCTTACCCTATTAAACATATCTGCTAAGAAACCAACTATTACTAACAACATGCCAAATATTACAAAACCTAAACCAATGAAACCAAATGATTTATACGGTGTAAACTTTCCTGTTATAAAATAATGAGTAAACATAAATATCTCAAAAACCATACCTATTAACAGAACTACACTACCCATCCCTCCAAAGAATAACATTGGTTTGTAATCTCTAAGAGTTTTTACAATTATCTTTAATGTTCTAAAAGTATAGTTTAATATACTACCTGCTACTCTAGATTTTCTTTCCTTAAAATATTTAATATCTACAGAAAACTCTACAACCCTCATACCTTTAAATACCATATCCATTATTGTCTCTTGTGTATATGTAAATGCTCCAAACAAATTTAATCTTAACAAAGCCTCCCTATTGTATGCTCTAAAACCACAAGATACATCTCTAAACTTCTTACCACTTATTATCGATATCAATCTAGACATCTGCCTATTACCCCAATACTTACTCTTAGGCATATTCTCTGGCATTCCTTTAGAGAATCTATCTCCTGTTACCATATCAGCTTCATCATTCAATATTGGTTGTACAATCTCTGGTATCTGTTTACTATTAAACTGCCTATCTGCATCAATACTCACTAAGATATCCACCCTATTATCCAATGCATACTCTACTGCACTATGAAATGCACTACCTACTCCCTTGTTTGTACCATGACTAATTACATCTGCACCATTCTTTCTTGCAATCTCTACTGTCCTATCTGTACTACCATCATCTACAACCAATGTCTTAATCTCATCAACACCTTCTATCTTCTTAGGTAGATCTTTAATCACCTCTCCCAATCCTTTCTCTTCATTAAGGGCAGGCATATATATTAGTAGTTTCATAGTAATATGTTTTTATCTTAAATTATCTCCCAATACCCCTATATATCACCTTACCTTTCACCAACCTCTCCTTATCCAACTTATTCACCCCATCTACTACCACCTTAATATTCTTTCTCTTAAGTATTTCTTCTGTTAAATCACCAAAGATATCATGATATGTACCTAGTATAACGGCATCAACCTTATCTAAAAGGTCATCTAACTTCTTAACATCAGACATACCTAAAATATATGGATCATACGATACTACCTCAGCACCCATCTTCTTTAATATATCCAATATCTTCAAACTAGGACTCTCCCTAAGATCTGCAACATTAGATTTATAACTTAAACCTAGTAATCCAACCTTAGTACCCTTTACTGACTTCTCTACCTCATTAAGCCCTTCTTGTAATCTAGATACTGTATACTCTGGCATACTATTATTTACCTCCCTAGCCACCTTCAAAAACTTATGATCAAAACCAGCCTCCTGTGCTCTCTTGATTAAGTAATATGGATCAACTGCAATACAATGTCCTCCAACTCCTCTACTTGGCCAATGTACCATGAAAGAGAAAGGTTTGGTAGAAGCACCTTTCAATGTCTCAATGAGATCAATATCCATAGCATCAAAAGATTTAGCAAGCTCATTAACATATGCAATATTAATATCCCTAAATGCATTCTCAACTATCTTTGTAGATTCAGCTATCTTAATTGTAGATACTTCATTAATCTCTGCATCTAAGAAACTTCTGTAAAAATCTGCAATTTCTTTCGTTTTCTCTTTTATTAAACTACCAATATTTCTAGGAATATTGTAAACATTCCACTTAGGATCACCAGGATTAATCCTCTCTGGACACATAGCAACATTAAAATCTTTACCTGCTATTAATTTACTTCCCTTCTCCAAAACAGGAACTAAAATCTCCTCACATGTACCAGGATTAACAGTTGATTCTAAAACTACTGTTGCACCTTTCTTAAGATATTCAGATATTGTCTCTCCTGCATTAATAACTGGAGTATAGTCTGGAGTATGATCATCAAGAACTGGTGTAGGCACGCAGATAATGAAAATGTCTGTATCCTCTAACTCATCACTATCTGTTGTAGCATGAAGGTCTAACTCCTTAAGATCTCTCTCTGCTAGTTTATCCGTAATGGGACATTTCTTTGATAATATTTTCTTTACCTGTTCTTTACTAATATCAAAACCTACAACTTCATACTTCTTACTTCTTTCTATTGCAAGAGCTAGTGGTAAGCCAACATAACCAAGTCCTATTATTGATACTTTTTTCATATATGTTTTGGTAAGATAACTAAGTTATTATATTGGAAATTCTTTCTAATTCCAACCTCTTTTTAAATAACAAAGAGATTATTAAAACTGGTAATAGACTTTTGATATAATGGGATTATAAATAATTCTAATGTAATAACATGAAAACTTCTTTTATTATTCCTGTTTACAATGCAGAGAAAACTCTATCTTACTGCTTAGACAGTATTCTAAATCAAACAGATCAAGATTTTGAAATTATATTGGTAAATGATGGATCTGTTGATAAATCTCAAGAGATAATAGAGAGGTATAAAAAGAAACATCCTAATAAAATAAAAGCATACACACAGAAGAACTCAGGTATTGCTACTACTAGGAACAATGGCATAAAGTATTCATCTGGAAAATATCTATTCTTTATAGACAATGATGATTATATAGATCCTAACTATGTAGAAACTTTTGTAAATGAAATAGAAGAAAGAAAGTGTGATGTTGTTATTGGTGGATATAGAAGAGTAACAGAAGAAGGAAAAATTCTCTATCTGAAACAACCAATTGATTCTCCCTGGTCCAAATATATGTTTATTACACCTTGGGGAAGAGTATACAGAAAAGATGCTTTAGTTAAAAATAATATCTCCTTCCTAAATCTAAATATTGGAGAAGACGTAGGTTTAAATATCAATGCTAATCTCAAACTAAAAGTAGAAACAATCCCCTATACTGGTTATAACTGGGTAGATAAAAAGACCTCAACATCCAATACTCTACACAAAGGAATGAAAAAGAATGTCGACTTCATACCTCTTTTAGAAAAAATAAAAGAGTATTCAAAATCAACAAAGATATCTAAGATTGAAGAGAGTCTCCTAGAATATTTCATTGTTAAAACAGCTATTTATTACATTCTACACTCTGGAAGAAAAACAGAATATACAACACTAAAGACAGAAGCTAAACATATATTTAATTGGGTTAGAGAAAACTATCCTAAGTATTCTAAAAACAAAAATATATCACCTTTTAGACCTAAAGGAGAGGTCTTATCTATAAGAATGATAGTATGGATATACATTTTTCTACAAAAACTTCATTTAGAAAATACTTTCCTATGGGTATACAGCAAACTATAAATTTAATATAATGAAGATATGAGTACATACATAGTTCTCCCTGCATACAATGAAGGAAAAGTAATAAAGAAAACAATACAGAGTATAAAGAAGGAAGGTTTTAATAATATCATAGTAGTAGATGATGGATGTAAGGATAACACCTCAAAAGAAGCATTATCTACAGGTGTCATTGTTGTAAAACACCCAATAAACAGAGGAAAGGGAGCTGCAACTCAAACAGGTATAGATGCTGCTAAACTTCTAAATGCAGATATTATTGTAACAATGGATTCTGACGGACAACATAATCCAAAAGATATTAAAGCAATGATAGAACCTATACAAAAGAAAGAAACTGATGTAGTGATTGGGAGTAGATTTGTAGGTGAATCTAACGATATTCCAAAATCTAGAGTCTTGATGAATAAGGTAGGTAACTTAGTTACCTATATCTTCTTTGGAGCTATGTCTTCAGATAGTCAATCAGGATTTAGAGCATACTCTAATAAAGCAGCTAATTCCGTATATTCATATATGGATAGATATGAGTTTGAATCAGAGATGTTAGGACATATAAAAGCAGCAAAACTTAAAGTAAAGGAAGTCCCTATCAAGGTTATATACACGGAACACTCATTAAACAAATACAAAGGAGATACTGTTCCTGCACAAAACTTCTTAAATGGAATAAAAATGGTAATTAGATTGATAGAACAAACATTATTTAAATAATTAAATAGACATGGTTATACAAATCTTAGCTACAATATTTATAGTTCTCCTCATACTTCCAAATCTTTATAATTCATACAAGAAAAACAACCTGACTCCTCTTGGTGCTGCCATATGGGCAGTATTTTGGTTAGCAGGTCTAGTAGTTATATGGTTTCCACATCTAATGGGAATAATAGGTAATGCTCTAGGAGTAGAACGAAGTATTGATGGACTTGTATATACCTCTATAATACTTCTCCTCTATCTTGCACTTAGACAGAGAATTAGAATTAGTCAAATTGAGAAAGAAATTACAATGTTATCTAGGAAAATAGCCTTAAAAGATATTGAAAAGAAGAAAGATGAAAAATAATCCATTAGTTTCAATTCTCATACCTACATATAATTCTGTTGATTTTGTAGAGGATACTGTTAGAAGTATCATGAATCAAACATATACCAATATTGAGATTGTAATTGTTGATGATGCTTCAACCGATGGTACTATGAAGATATTAGAAAAACTATCTAAGGAAGATAAAAGGATAAAGTTATCACAAAACAAAAAGAACCTAGGTATTACTGATAATATGAATAATGGTATTCATAAATGTATTGGTAAATACATAGCTATCCTTGATGGAGATGACTGGGCATATCCATATAGAATAGAAGAACAAGTAAAGTTAATGGAGAAAGATGAAGAAGTTGTACTATGTGCTGGATATATGGACATCTGTGATGAAAACTTAAATGTAAAAACAACAAGAACTTACCCCTTAAAGGATAAAGAAATTAGAAGAGCAATGGTTAAATATGATCCCATATCACATCCAAGTTCTATGTGGAGAAAAGATGCTCTACTTAAAACAGATTTATACAGTAAAAACTTCCCTATCTGTAGAGACTATGACTTAATTGTAAGAATATCCAAGTTTGGGAAATATGAAAATGTACCAAAATCATTAATTAAGTATAGAGTAAGAAAAGACTCAGAAACAGGGAAGAAAATTAGACAAACACAACTATATTCTTTCTATATACAAATGAAAGCTGTTTTTGAATATAGTTTTAAGTTTACTTTTACAGATGGTATCTTTCTAGTATTAAGATTAATAGCAACAGTAATTCTACCTACATCTTTACAGAGATTTATTGCGAATAATTTTTCTGTTTTACGACTTACCTAAAATCTTTTTGAGAACATCTGTACCCTTGTAAACAATAATCCTTTTAAGATTACTAATCCATTGTCTGAAAACTATCCATTTATTATCTGCGTATCTTTCTGCTATTAATCTGGATTCTGCTAATGTTTTATCCACACTAGAACCTGTTTTTGTATCAGATGTAAATCTAAACTCAGCTAAGTACTCCTTGATTAAATGCATATGACTTACCTTTTCCATTCTTACCCAGTAATCATAATCCATAGCATAGTGTAAACTCTCATCTAAATATCCTATTTCATCCATGAGAGATTTTCTCCAAAAAGTCGCTGGTTGAGATATTGTGTCTTCAATCAAGAGAGAATCCAAAGTAAGTCTCTCTAAACCTATATTCTTATACTTAGTAATATACTTTCTAATCTCCTTATTATTCTCATCTATAATCCTACAATACCCTGTTAACCATAAACAATCAGGATTATCTTTGAAATATGTAACTACCTTTGCTAACGCTCCTTCTGTATATAAATCATCAGCATTAAGGAAGGCAATAATATCTCCTGTAGCCATCTTTAAACCTTTGTTAATACCATCTGATTGTCCACTATCCTTTTCACTAAGATATCTAAAAGTTACTCTATCACCCCACTTACCATCTCGTATCTCTTTGTCATACTTCTTAATTATTTCTAAACTATTATCCTTAGAACCTCCATCTGTAATAATATATTCTAAATCAAAATCACCTTTTTGACTTAAAATACTTTTAATCGTTTGTTCTAGATATTTATCAGTATTAAAGTTTGTAGTTATTATTGAGATTTTCATATATGGTTTATTTAGATTAATATTAATTCACTCTATCATAAAATGATTCTAAATGTTAAACTCTTTTCTATGAAGAAAAACTACAAATTTTTTATCTACCCATTATTAATCATCTTTTTAGTTCTTTTGTTATCTGTTTTCAAAATAAATGGTTCTTCAGTAGAGATATTTAGAGGGGCTGTATTCGATACAAGTGAGAGAGATCCAAACTCTCTATTTGGTAGACCACGAGCAATAAGAAGTGACCAGTACATGATAACCATACCAATGATTGCATCCCAAGATATAAACAATGAAGCTACTATAAATACAGATATGGGAGAGGGAACTAATTTAATAACTCAAAACATACCATCTAGAAATATCTTTGCACTATTCAGACCAACATTTTTTACTTTCTACTTTACTGATGACACAGGTTTCTCATACTCTTTTCATTGGTGGGCAGAAATGGGTTTATTATTAATATCTACATATTTACTATTATTACAATTAACTAAGAAAAATCTTTGGATATCTATTGGAGGTTCACTTCTATTTGTCATGACACCATTTACTCAATGGTGGAATCAAACGAATATGATTACATGGATATCATTTGGTGTTCTATTCTTCCTCAAAATACTTAAAGAAAAAGATTGGAGGATAAATATCCTATGCGGATTAGGACTCTCCTATTCAATCGTAACATTTGCACTTCTTCTTTATCCTGCATTCCAAGTATCAGTAACCTATATAGCACTTGGGATAGCCATAGGATATGTAATATCTGAATGGAAGGAGATAAAAGGTAATTTAAAACTATCAATACCCATCCTAGTTACATTTGTTATCTTAGGAGGTTCTTTTGTCCTTCTTTTTATCAAAGAGTATAAAGATGTAATATCAATCATCTCTAATACTGTTTACCCTGGAACAAGATTTATAACTGCAGGAGAAGGAGATAGAAATTTATTATTTAACGGATTTTATAACATCCTCCTACAAAGAGATTCAAATACAGCTCCATTTGGAAATCAAAGTGAATCCTCTAACTTCTTTTTACTATTCCCTCCTTTATTAGTATGGATAATATACAAAAATATAAATCTGTTTAGAAAGAAAAAGAAACTTGATTGGATTGCTATCTGTATATCTTTAGTATTAATATTCTTTACTACACACTACTTTCTTCCTTTACCAAGTATAGTCTCAAAAATTTCCCTTATGTTTCTAATTCCTCATCAAAGACTACTAATAGGTTTTGGGTTTGGTAGCTACATATTAATGTTATACATACTTTCCAAAAAAGATATCTACAAGCCAAACAAATCAATAGTAGACACAATTTTACTTTATCTACTATCACTATCTTTTGGAATGCTCATATGTTCAGTAGGGATAAAACTATACACAACCTCTCCAGATTTTTTCAAATCCCCAAAGATAGTATCACCTGAGATAAAGATAATAGGAGCATCTTCTCTTGTAACATTACTTGTTTTTCTACTACTTAAAAGTTACAAGAAACTATTCTTAATTGCTTTGTTATCTTTTGCTTTTATCTCAACTGGATACATTAATCCGATAAGAAGAGGTTTGGATGTATTAACAAACACTGAAATGGCAAAATATATTAGAGAAACAAGTGAAAAGGATGATTCAAAATGGGTTGTTTTTGGAGATCATAAAATAGCTCAATATGCTCTTGCAAATAATGCAAATGTATTAAATGGAGTTCATATATATCCCCAGTTTAATATATGGAAAATATTAGATCCTCAGGGTCAGTATATAGATATATACAACAGATATGCACATATAGGGTTTGCAGAGAATACCGATAACAGACCATTAGTAGAACTAGTACAACCTGACGCTTTAGTTGTAAACATCAGTCCTTGTGATCCAAAACTAAAAGAGCTAGGTGTTAAATATGTATTAACAAATATTGCATTAAAAGATACATCTTGCCTAACAAAACAGAAAAAATTTGCCCATATAACAATGTATGTGGTAAATCAATAATATTACTCCCTCCTTATCCTAAAATCTTCATGTGCATAAGATAGATTGTCATTGTAGAAAGGATCTCTCCCTCCCATATATTCAATGTACTGTGGCCATTTCTTTCTTAATTTCTCAGCATTAACAGTATCCTTCTCTAACTTTTCCTTGTTCTTACTATCAAACCTAGTAACAGATTCATAGTGTGTTAGCTGAGCATATGGAGTATATACATTAAACAAACCTTTCTCATCATATAGCCTAATACCAAAATCAACATCCTGATAAGCAGGATCAAACTGTTCATCAAAACCGCCCATATCTAAAAATAATTTTCTTCTTACCATCATACAAGCTCCTGTAACTGCTAAATAATTTCTAACATTAACAACACAGCCTTCGTAACCAAGAGTACCTCCCCAAAGCAATCTATGAGAATGTGCAGCTGCTCCTCCAGCACCTACAATAACTCCCGCATGCTGAATCTTACCATCAGGATAGTAGAGCTTAGCTCCTACACTACCAACCTCTGGTAGCTGAGCCCACTCCAACATACTCTCCAACCAGCCATCATTAAGAACCTTAATATCATTATTAAGTACCAACATATATTCCCCATCAACCTGAGTAGCTGCCCAGTTATACAACTTACCAAAATG
>Ga0255343_1003896_pt1 | contig 15338 bp, 16 predicted proteins | sample wastewater_treat_4_FD_192413 | JGI IMG/M metagenome (GOLD analysis project Ga0255343, IMG submission 192413) | Wastewater microbial communities from Lulu Island WWTP, Vancouver, Canada - plant16 | ecosystem: Engineered > WWTP > Wastewater > Unclassified | place: Canada: Vancouver, British... | reverse complement strand
CATCAGAACCGCATGGCTTTACGGTAAAAACGGCAATAATTTTGTTCATACAATGCTTCGTCTTTTCGCAGAAAAAGATTCTCTGAATGTTGTATGCGATCAGCGCGGAACTCCGACATGGGCTGGAACTCTTGCTTCATTGATAATGACAATCATTCATGCTGATTCTGCTAAATACGGTATATATCACTGCACCGATGAAGGCGAAACAACCTGGTATGATTTCGCCTGTGCCATTCAGAAATATGCTTTTGATTCCGGACTTATTAGTAAAAAGATTCCGATTAATCCTGTTCCGAGCAGTGAATATCCGGCTAAAACTGAACGTCCGAAATATTCCGTGCTTTCAAAAGAAAAAATCAAATCCGAGTTTTCGTTTATTCCGGATAACTGGGACACCATTCTGAAAAACTACATCACTGAACGTTCTAAAAGTATTTAATTTTTTCTGGATATTGCGTCCCTCTCATGCTAAAATTATGAGAGGGAGTTTTATCTTGATGAAAAATGCCGGGCTGAAATCACTCTGGACTTCACGGCTTCTCTGGGCAAAATTCGCGCAGGCAGTTCTTCCCGCGCTGTTTCTTTTAGTTGTTTTTACAGTAACTCTTTTCTTCTTTATTATCCCGGGGACTCGCGCCCGGTATATCGCACAGCGTGAAGTTCAAACCAGAAATCTTTCTGAAGTCGCGATAAGCGTCATAGAATCCCAGAAGAAGCTTGTTGAAGAAGGCAAAAAAGATATTGTATCGGCTAAGAAGACCGCGCTTGAAAGGATAAGACAAATCAAGTACGGTACAGAGAGCACCGGCTATTTCTGGGTTCAGAATGATAAATCTATAGTAATTTCCCATCCGATAAAAGCCATAGAAAATAAAACTCCTGATGAGGTTGATCCGAAGTATTCAGAAGCCCTGCGTAAGGTTATGGATATGACTGACCGCGTAGTTTCTGATAAAAGAAACCAGTCAATAGTGTATGAGTGGTATAACGACATGACCGGTTCGTACGGCAGTAAGATGAGCTACCTTTCTTATTATGAGCCGTGGGGATGGATTGTAGGTAACGGTGTATTTATCGATGATGTCCAGAAAGATATAGACAGGCTCCTTTCGGATATCGTGCTTATAGGAATAATTCTTGCAGTAGCTTTTTTTATTCTGTCGCTTTTGTTTTCAATCGCGATTGTACGGTCGAGAATAAATGCAGAAAGAACTCAAAGCGCTCTTGCAGAAAGCTTAAGTAAAGTCAAAACGAAAGAAGAGCAGTTTGAGACTATATTCAACATAAGTCCGTTTTCAATTGTAATAATAAACATATCCGACGATGTGATTCTAAAAGCGAACCCGGCCTTTGAAGAACTTTCCGGTCTTTCCGCGTCGTTGATAACAGGAAAATCATTACGTGATATTCAGTTTCCTTTTCCGGAAGAATTTGAGAAATTGAAAAATAAATATTTGTCCGGATCAGATGAATCATGCGGAATTGATAAAATCAACTTTCAAATGACTTTAAAATCCGGAGCAAGGAAAGATCTCGTTTATTCACTTGTTCCTTTTGTTTTTGATGATCAGAAAAGTATTGTTTCAATGATTTATGATATAACAGAGGAGAAGGCTCTTCAGGAACAGCTCGCCCAGTCGCAGAAAATGGATACTGTCGGTCAGCTGGCGGGCGGAATCGCGCATGATTTCAATAATATGCTTTCGGGCATTCTCGGAAGCGCCGAAGTTATCGGCATGAAAACCGATCTTGACGGTGAAGTACGTGAATATATCAATATAATAATCAATGCCGCAGAAAGAGCTTCGGAGCTGACATCGAAGCTTCTCGCTTTTTCGCGCCGGGGCAAAATAATATCAAGTGTCATAGATATTCATGAATGCATCTCGTCTGTGATTATGCTTTTAAAAAGAAGCATCGATAAACGTATTGTTATCAAAGAATCACTTCTCGCGGAACGATTTAAAATTACCGGTGATCCGACGCTCATTCAGAATGCGCTTTTGAATCTCGCTATTAACGCGAAAGACGCGATGCCTGACGGCGGATCTATTACCATTTCAACAAGAGAAGCATATCTTGATGATGATTTTATAAAAAAATATCCTCACGCCGACAAAGGTCTTCATCTTGAAATTGATGTTTCTGATACAGGTGCGGGAATCAGCCGTGAGAATCTTCCGAAAATATTTGATCCTTTCTTTACGACAAAGCCTGTGGGAAAGGGAACGGGGCTCGGTCTGGCAGCGGTATACGGAACAGTGAAGGAACACCGCGGTTTTATCAGAGTTTACAGCGAAGAAAATGTCGGGACTGTCTTCAGGATATATTTGCCTCTTGATTCTGAACAGAAATATGAAAAAGAGAAGGTTGAAAGTGTAATCATTTCCGGTAAAGGGCGGATAATGGTTGTTGATGATGAATCTGTAATCCGCAATACCGCGTACGGCATGCTTTCTTCGATGGGATACGATGTTCTGCTTGCGCAGGACGGAGAAGAAGCATTGAAGATATATGAGTCTGAAGTTGAAAAAATTGATTTAGTAATTCTTGATATGGTTATGCCTAAAATCAGCGGAAAGGAAACTTTTGAACGGTTGAAGAAAATTGATAAATCGGTTAAGGTTATATTCTCATCCGGTTTCAGCCCGGAGGCTGTTGCAGGCGATATACGAGGCATTGGCACAATAGGATTTATTCAGAAGCCTTACCGTATTGTTGAGTTAAGCAAGCTTATTCATGAAGCGATAATATCAGAATTAAAAGCATAGTTACATGTTGACAAAAAGAATATTTATATTAAGCTTCATCGGATAAATGCGGGAGATGCAGTGAAAGAAGATATAAGGTGGATTCAGCGCTTTGATAATTTCAGCAAAGCTTTTGTTTTGCTTAGAGAAATACTTGATTCAACGGATGATATTTGCAGTCTTGAATCTATAGTAAAAGAAGGTATCATTCAGAGGTTTGAGTATACTTTTGAACTTGCGTGGAAAACCCTCAAGGACAAGATGATTGATGACGGATTGAATATCGATAAGGTATCGCCGAAGTATGTTTTCAAAACGGCATATCAGAGTAAGTATATCGATAGAATTGAAGACTGGATCGACATGACTAATGACAGAAATATTATGAGTCATACTTATGACTTTTTGAAGCTGGATCCGCTTTTAATCAGACTCAAAAGTGTTTATTATCCGTGTTTAGATGAACTCTTCATGTATTTTCTTGATGAAAGGAATTCAATTTGAATTTTGGACTGAGTGATAAGAACTATCGTATTCTGTTAGATATCATCGGAAATTATGTTAAATCAGGTTCGGTTGTGGTATATGGTTCACGGGCGAAGGGTGATTTTACAGATAGAAGCGATATTGATATAGTTATTAGAGATTGTAATGAAATCAATGATGCGACTGTTTCTCGTATGATTGATGAAATCGATGAGTCTGATTTCCCTTATCTTGCGGATATCCGCATCTATGATGATATTAAAAACAACAGCCTAAGAGAACATATTGACAGAGCCGGCATAGTGTTCTTTTCAAAAGAAACCTCCTCCGAAAAATAAGTGTATTCAAGATTTTTTCTTGCGTGAATTTCTGAACGGTTTACCTTCTGGTTAAAACGGAGACCTTATGTTCAGATTAAGCAAAGTCAAAAAAGCTGTAATTAAAATTGCTATCGCGGCGACTGCGTCAGACGGAGCTATTCTCGAAAAGACAGATGTATCTGTTCTTTCTAAAGCGTTGATCCATTTTGATTTATTCAGAGATATGACTGTTGAGAAGATCCGCCGTCTTGCAGATGAGACTCTTGCTGAAATTAAATCTGCTGCATCACAGGGACGTATTGTTGAAGAGGTGGCAAAGTCATGCCAGCTTCTGAAAAAAAATGATAATGAATCAATTATAGCGATGGATGCCGCACTCTTTATGTGTCTTTTTGACGGAGAACTTTGCGGTCATGAAGTCGGTTATATGGAAACTCTCACTGTAAATCTTCAGATAACGAAAGCTTCCTTCCAGAAAGAGATAGAAAAGATTACTGCGTTCATTGAAGTCAACAAAGACGAACTTAAAAAAAACTAATGCGGTGTTGACTTTACATCCTCCTGCTGATATTATGTCTTAAAGCATAGGAGGCTACAATGTGTTCTTCACGGAGAATTCTCATTGTTGAAGATGAAGCTTTGATAGCCCTAGATTTAAAAACAAACCTTGCATTAAACGGCTTCACAAATGTGGATACGGCTTTTTCGCCCGGAGAAACGTTGCGGAAATGCGAGCAAAGTCTGCCGGATCTTCTTCTGATGGATATTAATTTAGGCGGCGATATTGACGGAATAGAAACGGTTGAACGGATTAAGAACGGCAATTCCCATCCGCGCGTCATCTATATAACGAGCTATAATAATCCGAAAGTTAAAATGCGTGCGCAGAAAACTTTTTTTTCGGATTATATAATAAAACCTTACGATCCCTCTGAACTTGTAGGCTCGATAAAGAAAGCCTTTTCCGACGAACAGAAATATTTGTAATATCCGGTCATCTTATTATTTCGGTTCCGATTCCGGCGTCGGTAAATATTTCAAGAAGAACGGCATGTTCTACTCTGCCGTCTATTATGTGGGTTTTACCTGTTCCGCCGTTAAGAGCGCTGATGCAGCACTCAGTTTTCGGTATCATTCCTTTTGATATGATGCCTTCAGAGATATATTTTTTTACGTCGCTTATAGTAAGTGAACTCTGAAGTTTCCCTTCGCATTTAACGCCTTCGATGTCGGTCAGCAGAATAAGTTTTTCGGCTTTCAAAGCTTCGGCGACTTTGCCCGCGACTGTGTCGGCATTTATGTTATAGGTTTTTCCATTTTCATCAACCCCGACAGGAGCGATTACCGGTATATATCTTTCGCTTTCAAGAGCAGAGACTATTCCGGTGTTTATTTTTTTTACATCGCCTACAAGACCGATGTCGGTTTTTTCGCCGTTTTCTACGTGATAAAGTTTTTCCGCAAGAATGAGATTGCCGTCCTTGCCTGCGAGTCCGACTGCTTTTCCGCCGGCGAGACTGATGTTATTGACTATTTCTTTGTTAACATGACCTGTGAGAACCATTTCAACATAATACATCGTTTCTTCATCTGTTACGCGGAGTCCTTTTTCGAAACGTGATTCTTTGCCGACTTTTTTTAGAATTGAATCTATCTGCGGTCCGCCGCCGTGAACTATTACGGGATTTATTCCGACATATTTCAGAAGAACCATGTCTTTTGCGAATTGCTTTTTGAGGTTTTCATCAATCATTGCGTTGCCGCCGTATTTGATGACAAAAGTCTTTCCGTAAAATTCTTTAATATACGGGAAAGATTCTATAAGCGTGTTTATTTTATCGATATATTTCTGCATGTTTTCCTCTGAATTAAATATTGCTATGGAAGTAATCAGAATAAAAGGTTAAAGCGTCAATAAAATAATATTATAATCTTGAATTGATTTTTTCAAGAAAAACCAATTCTAATGACGGTTTGATTTTTTCTCTTTTAAAAATATTGTAACCGAGTTTTTGGTATAGGCTGATATTTTTGACGCTTTCGGAACCGGTAAAAAGTTCAAATCTTGCGGAGTTTGAGAATTTATATTCGATTTGATTCATCAGCTCTCTTCCGATACCGATATTTTGATAATCGGGATGAACTATCAATTTACCGATGAAGCATGTTTTAGCGTTTTCAAGCGCCCGTACTGATCCGATAATCTTTTGATTGAATAGGCATTTCAGAAAGATGTATTTAATGAATTCGTCTTTCAATTCCTGATATGTCTGCGTGAGAGGCTGAATGGAGAAATCATGATAAATTTCAGCTTCCTGAAGATAGCATAGTTTTTGAAGAGCAAGTATTTCGATGCAGTCTGCCTCAGCTGCTTCGTGTATTTTAAATTGTTTTTTCTGCATGAATCCGTCTAATATATATTGCAAGGTCAATCAAGAAGTATTTGTGAATTAATTAAATCTGATTTATTTATTTGACAGAAAGTATTTGTGAGAAATCATTAATCTATGAATATTGAGAATATCAATGAACTGATAAAGAAAATTCAATCACTCGGTGTTGAAGTTTTGTCGGATGTTTCTGAATACGAAAAAGACAAAACTCCTTCGCTCACCGGAAAAGCATTCTTTACGATCGTGCCTCGTGATGCGGATGAACTTTCAGAAGCATTAAAGATTTTATTTGCGCAAAAAATTCCTTTGTTTGCGAGGGGCGGCGGAACGGGAGTTACCGGCGGTGCTGTTCCTTTTGAAGGAGTTGTTGTATCGTTTGCAAAAATGAACCGGATAATTGAACTCGATGAAAATAATATGACAATTACCGTAGAGCCGGGAGTCATCACCGCGGAAATAAATAAAGCCGCTTCAGATAAAAAACTGTTTTATCCGCCGGATCCAGCCTCACTTAATGAATGCTCAATCGGAGGGAATGCCGCGGTTAGTGCAGGGGGGCCGCACGCTGTAAAATACGGCACAACCAAGGATTATATTCTCGGCATGGAATTCATTACTGTCGATGGTAAAAAAATGCATTGGGGTTCTAAAACTGTTAAGAACTCGGCAGGTTTTTCTCTTGGTCAGTTGATTGTCGGCAGTGAGGGTACTCTTGCTTTTGTTACAAAACTGATTTTAAAACTTATACCGGCGCCTCAGTTTTCGTGTGATATTCTCGCATCATTTAATTCAATTGAATCGGCAATATCCTGCGTTAATAAAATTCTTCTTGGTAGAATTTCTCCCGCGGCACTTGAATTTATTGATAAAAGCGCGGCTTCATTTGTATCAAGGCATTTCCCTGATGATGTTTTTTTCCCTGACGCGGGAGCTCTTCTTCTTATAAGACTTGATTCAATGAATATTGCCGATCTCGAAAATCAATATGAATTACTTTCGGCACTTCTGAGAACAAATGCTGATGATTTTATCCGCGCGGATGACGAAACCGTGAAGGAAAAAATATGGAATTCGCGCAGAAAAATCAGAACATCTATTGAAAAAGAATCGCCTGTATTTTTTGCTGAGGATCCTGCACTGCCTCGCGCGGCAATTGCAGAATTTATAAAAAAAGTAAATTCTTCTCTGCGCGAAAGGAATGTGAAGGCGGTATTTTTCGGACATGCCGGAGACGGAAATATTCACATCAATATTTTGAAGGGCGGCATGGATGATATTGAATGGAATAAAATGAAGCCCGAAATCCGCCGGATGATTTATACTTATGCGATAGAAATGGGCGGAGTGATTACCGGTGAACACGGAGTAGGTTATACAAGAAAGGAATACATGAAACTTATGTATTCGTCTGATGAAATGGAATTGATGCGTAATATTAAAACGGCTTTTGATCCGTATAATCTTCTTAATCCAGGGAAGATTTTTTAGCAGTTTGCGGATAGGGCAAACTGCCGGTATGTTATTTCAGTTTTCCGTTTTCCGGATTGATCTCGCGTTTTTTACCTTTGATTGTAAGAGTCAGACTGTTGCCTTCTTCGGTAAGATTGCCGTCTGATTCAACAGCTTTGTCCCAAAGAAGGACTCCGTTGTCGTCCATTGCGACTATTCTTTCTTTGGATGCGATAAAAACCTTGCCTGATTTTTTTACAGGCTGTGCCGCCAATTCACCTTCCCATTCAACTCGGCCTTTTTTGATAATGTAAATATCCTTGTCTGTCAGATATACTCTTCCTGCAGCATCGGAGGGTTTGCTGAGTGTAATTGCCTTTTTTATCGCCGCGACAACTTTAACAGGTTTATTTTCAACTTTTATCAGCTCAGATTTATCAAAAGCAAAATCGGCAACAGCGAATTTTTTAATATCTTTGGCTCCGATCGCAAGAGCCGAGATGTTTTTGGATATAACGTCTTTTGCCGGTGAAGATTTGAGTCCGTCAGAGACAGCCTGTTCCGCCTTATCGGCTTCTTCTTTCGTAATAACAGCGCTTTCTTTTTCTTCAAGAGGGGTAATGTTTTCCATGATTTCGTCGATTTTATTATCTAGGGAAGGCGCTCTTCTCACTACTTTAACCTTTCCGTCATAAACATTGATGCGGGTTGTCTTCTTTATGTCGGTTTCAACAGTAAACTGGGTTCCGCGTACAGCGGCAACGGCAGTCGGAGTTTTAACAATAAATGATTCATCTTTAAGAAGCTTTTTGGGTTTGCACAAGAGTTTGCCCTGATCGAGAGCAAAAACAGTGTTCTCGTTTCCGTCTGAGAAATTCATTTTGCTGAATTTCATTACGGATTTTTCCTTAATTCTGATAATGGAGCCGCCGCTCTTGACATCACAGGAAGAGGAACTTCCGGTGGTAACGATATCCCCTTCGAGAATTTCTTCGCCGATTGCAAGCTGAACCCCGTTTCGGGATACATCACCGATAACAAACGAAACTGCAACCGCAAATTCTTCTTCCTTTTTCGTGCATGAAGAAAAAACAGCAACGGTCAAAATTACAGATAATAATAAGTATTTCATAATATCCCTCACAATCAAGTCATCTTAATACTTAAGCTGATAAAAATCAAATAGTTTTAAATCAGTCTTAAGCTTATGCAGAACTAGTTTCCGCTTATATTTTTAACCATATCGTCTATTTCTTTCTGTGAAAATGATCCCGAAACCATTATATCTCCGCTATTGATTTGTGTCATTATCCGTGCAGAAAGAATGATTTTTCCTTCAAATACTATTGCGAGATTACGTCCGATGTTATTCGCAGTGATATGGGCAAAAATCCTGGCTCCGTCAGGTGTTAAATTTATCATCATTGCAGGGCGTCCCATGTAATCTGTTTTGGAGAAAACTTCCGCAATATCTTTTTCGCAAAGAAGAACTGCATCTTCAAGAGATTCAATTGATTTATCATTTTGATTGTAGTTTTCACTGTTGATTTTATCTTTTACTAATCGAAACTGAACAGGTTTACCTTTTGGATTTCTAGTTTGGATGTTTTTGCATGCAGCGGAATTTAATAAAGCGGCTATAATTATGAAGATAAATGTTGGGAGAATGATTTTTTTCATTTTATAACCTTTGATATTGTAACTACTGATTTAATAGTTTATCCACATTGAGTTTAAAACTTTGCCTACTATCCCGTTTATGATTTTTGCATTTCCAAAATCATTGCATTTATATAGGGTATAGCCCATATTGTGTTGTGCAGAAAGAGCTATGACGTCAATACGTATTGATCCAAATGGTATTTCTTCATAAACTGTATTTTTTTTAATCCAAACCCATTTTTTTTGCTTATCGAAAAATCCAAGACCGTTTTTAATTATTTCATTATTTGCTTCAGTCCCGAAACCGAGATATTTTATTGTGCCAAGTTCTTTTAAAATAAGTTTATTGTTTTTGATGATCCATGTTCCGACTACATCTTCGCCAGTATAACCACCGCCGTCAATTCTGTTGAATGTTCCGTTTGCTTTGAACGCAAAGCTTCCTGCCGGAGAGGGTGAGTCGGGATAACTTGCAAATCCATTACTGAGAAGTGATTTCTTTAATTCCTTTGGATTTGTTGGAATTTTCCCCGGAGTTAATTCTTTGACTATTTTTGTGTAGTCTTTATAATAAACTGAATTCTTAAAAGCAGATAATTCCTCTGAATTGAAATCTACATCAGGTTTCAGGTTGTTGGCGTGAAGCTCAAGAAGGCATAGAAAAGTTATTTTCGGCTGATTATCTAGAGAATATGCGATGGAGAGTTCTTTTAGAATAATACTTTTATCATGGTTGAGTTCATAAGATGTTTCATAATATTCAATTGCCTTCTTGTATTCCTTATTATGAACACTTATTTTTCCAAGATAATAGAATGCAGAAGAATCTTTATTGTTGGTTTTGATATAGTTGTCAAAAAACGAATAGGCCTGATCGTATTTTCCATTCTCGATTAGTGATATACCTTTATCAATAGAAGCATAAACTGATATTGATATTGATAAAAAGAGTATTCCGCAATAAAATTTCATGATAAAAGTCTCCTTATTAATCAATATCTTTCAGCATGCTGAGAACGATCATTTTTTTTCTTTTTATTATGTTAGTTAAAATTTCAAAATGCTCTTTTGTTTCAGTATCAGAACCTGCTATTTCAAGACAATTCTCATGCCATCTGAACCAGATGTAATGGAGGTTGTCATAGCTTTTTTCATCTGTGTGTTCGTGCAGACGGAAAAAATGTTCGGCAAGATCTATATGATTTTGCTGACCGGTAAGATAACTTATTCTTTTTGGTCCGATATAAATTACTGCGCGTTTGTATCCGTACTTAATGCAGTCATCACTTTTAAATCCAGTGATCCTTAAATCTTTTCCGGACATTCTGAGATCATGTCCGTCATTTCTCAATGCTTTTCTGAATTGAATGATGTCTGCTCTGACTTCTTTGAAAACATCAGCGTTATTGCGGTTTATGAGAAGGAGTTTTCTCCATATCTGAAACATGAGTTCGTATTCTTCAAACATTTGCCCGGTCTCAAGATAAACGGCGGTGCTGTTCAGTAAGGCCCAGACGCCTTTCATGTCTTCGGTCAATTTGGTTATTGTATTTAATATTCTTTTCATAATTAATAATCGTATAATTTAGTCTCAATAATATAAAGCAACCATTAATAAAGATATCAGATACATTAAAAATCATGAAGTAAAAAATGTAAATCGGATTACAGAGAAAATACTTCAGAATTCCGTATATACCGGAAAAAGAATAAGCATGTTGCGACCTATTATGTCTGCGGTTAAAAGATATGTCAATACAAAGGGATTAAATTTAATCTTCCGCTCCTTGATGTATGTGAAATATGTATTTTAATAATCCGTTAAGTCATATGTTAATTCCTGTTGAGTAATAAATCTGTCTTTCTCTGCTTTATGCTTAACTTCGCATAGAAGCATTTCAAGTATAGGAAGCATTTTCTGCAATCCTCCTGTGTTTATTATGAACTTCCATACGGGTTCAAGTTTTTTCCATCCTGCCGAATATAATAGATGTTTCATCATATGTTTAAAAGTATCATGAGACAAAGATGACTTAATAATGCTGTTCCATTTGTAAAAATCACTATATGATTGATTATAGCCATCTTCGAGTTGTTCGGCAGTTAATCCTTTTGTTTTATAAACTACATGACGGGTATCATAGAGATCCCAGTTCTGTGTTATTATACGTCCGGCATTCATCATTGATTCGTAAAGATCTGTTCCGGGATATGGAGTTAAAATATGATATGTCGCTGTAGTTATAGAATTCTCTATGCCCCAGTCGACAGTTCTTTTAAAAACATCTGAATCGTCATTGTCAAATCCGAACACAAAACTTCCGTTAATCATAATGCCTAAACTATGAAGTCTTTTGACTGCTAGTTCGTAATTTAATTTGAGATTCTGAAATTTATTGCTTTGCTTGAGATTTTCCGGAGAAAATGTTTCAAATCCCAGGAAAATACTTCTTAGGCCTGCCTGCGCCGCTTTTTCGATTAAATTTCCTTCTATGACTGACTTTACAGTCGCTGCTCCCTGAAAAACTCTGTTTAGTCCTTTCATCCCTTCAAAAAGTTCACGGGCAAGTCCTGGATTTCCGAATAAATGATCATCCAGAAAATATAAATGACGTCCTTTTAAGCGTGAAATTTCCTGAAGTATTTCGTCAACCCTTTGCGTGTAAAATGAAATGCCGTTTTTGTAAAATGAATCTTTGTAGCAGAAACCGCAATGATGAGGACATCCTCTTGATATGACAAGGGAATTTGGAACGAGATACTTGTTTCTTTTGATAAGGTCTCTTCGAACAGGCGGCAAATTCTGTATTGTCCGGCCTTCTCCGGAAACGTATCTTTTTTTTGTACATTTATTTTTGAAATCTAGGAGGAAAGCAGGTAAAGTCTGTTCCGCGGGTCCGATAAAAATAGTGTCCGCATGTTTTTCGGCTTCATCCGGCAGTGCTGTTACATGCAGACCTCCCAGGATGACGAAAACTCCTTTGGCTCTGTAATGATTTGCTATTGAGTATGCCCGTTTAGCGTTTGTAATATATACTTGAATCATGACGAGATCAGGTGAATCATTCAGATTTAAATTTTCGACATGCTGATCCTGTAAATCAATTTCATCATCAGCATCAAAAAATGCCGCCAGTGTTGCCAGTCCCAGAGGAGGAAACAATGAGTACTTAATCGGTCTGAAAAATGGGCTTTTTGCTTCAGTAAGTGAAGGCAGTATCATTTTAACTTTCATTTATTTTAAATCCTTGTTTAACCAGATTATATTTCTTACTCTGCGTTTTCCGATGAAATTCATGGCAAAGGAAATAATTACAACGATGAGATCGATTACAATGTTTGAGTGATCGATATATTTTTTGTCCCAATACCATGACGTTTCCTTATTCTGTCCGCCGTATATCTGTGCAAATCCTGATATGCCGGGTTTAACATTCCATCGTATTGAGTAAGTCGCGGTGTTCCAGTTAAGTCTTTTGATGTCGTAATCTGTCAAAGCTCTTGGTCCGACAATACTCATTTCACCTTTCAAAACATTTATGAACTGAGGTATTTCATCCAATCCGGTTTTGCGTAAAAATTTACCGGTTTTTGTCGGAACTTCGTTTACCATTGTTTGAAATTTGTATATGGCGAATATGCTTTTATTTAAACCTATTCTATTCTGTTTGAAAATAACCGGATGCTTTTCTCTGAGTACAAGAACTATCGAAATCAGTATTACGGGAAAAGCGAAGACAGTCAATGCAAGTAAAGAAAATGTTATGTCGAATAGCCTTTTCATTGTTTTACCTTTGATTGTTTTCATGTATTTGCTGAAATTAAATATCATTGATTCAATTGGTTAGAGCTGTAAATGTTTGAAAAAACAAATATCTTTGCCGCAAATTTCTGAATAAAATAAATGACTGCAGATATAATCAGCGCCATAATATTAAGAAGTAATCCCATTATTATTGTTGTAAAAAATATTTGGGCGAAGTTTGCTACAGCTATGGCAGGTGTGATTAAATCTGGTAATATTTTTGAGCCGCTTGAAACGATTTGGACTGAAAAACATCCTATTATAAAATGAGCGGGAATAATAATAGAATTGATAAAGTATCCGATAATTAATGATCTGAAAAGAATTGAATTATTACTAATTGATTGATATCTGTGTGTTCGAGGAAATAAAATAAAGAAAATGAGAAAACAAGCTATTGCAAGCATCATCGATAGTTGAGAAAAATTATACGATGATGCTACGAGAAAACCGAAAATTGAATTGATTATGCAAATAAATGACCAAAGACAAGAGTGTTTTATTGATTTCATGCTGATCTCCTTTATATTCATGAAAATACGAATTGTGCTTGAATAGAGTTATGCGGGGGAATATGAAATTACTGTGAATTCATTGTGAAGTGAAAATGAACTTAAAAGAATAATATTTTTAATTTGAATTAATCATGGAACTGCTTTGAAATAATTCAATATAACTGCTATATTATCAGTGAAATCATAAAGGATAAACGGTGGATCCGATGGAATATATTCAGAAATTTCTAACTTACTTTTTGAGCTTTCAGCCTTTTGTTCTGCTTCCGGTTATTATTTTCGTAATGGCGCTTGTTTTCAGAATGAAAATCGCAACGGCGCTCAGATCGGCACTGACTTTGGGAATCGGATTTATCGGAATATTTATGACGTTTGATTTTTTCGTAAAAATAATCAAACCTGTTATTGAAGCATTTATTTTGCGGACGGGAATGAATATGCCGGTTCTTGATACAGGCTGGCCTCCGCTTGCCCGTATAGCCTGGACTTATGAGCTGGCACCGCTGCTGCTCGTGATATTTATTGTGATTAATATAATTATGCTTCTTTCGCGTCTGACGAAAACAGTAAATATCGACATCTGGAATTACTGGCATGTGATATTTCTCGCTGTGCTGATTCAGTTTATGACGGATTCCGTCTGGATTGCGGTAGTTATTTCATCGTTAAGCTTTATTCTTACGCTGAAGCTTGCTGAATGGAGCGCGCCGATGGTAAATAAAATTTCCGGCATGGAAGGAATATGTATTCCGCATCTGTCTGCGGTTATACATTTTCCGATCGCGCTTGTTTCTGATTATATTATCGGTAAAATTCCATTTCTGCGTTCTGTAAAGGCTGATCCGGAACATATCAGAAAAAATCTCGGACTTGCCGGAGAACCAATGATAATAGGTTTTATCACCGGACTCCTTCTCGGAATTGCAGGCGGATATGAAATCCGCGAACTGATGACGCTTGCTGTGAGTTTCTCGGCAGTTGTTTTTATTCTGCCGAAGATGGGAGAAATTCTGGGTTCGGCATTGATACCGGTTTCTGAAGGTATGAAAACATTTATCAATAAGAACTTTCCGCATATCGGGACGAGTTATATAGGGCTTGATGTTGCTGTGCTATTTGGAATTCCTGCTGTTCTGGTAACAGCGTTGTTTTTAATGCCGGCTTCAATCATTCTCGCTGTTATTCTTCCGAAAATAAATTTTATACCGATTGGGGATTTGACTAATTTGCTGGTTCCGTCGGCAATCATAGTTACAGCCGCGAGAGGAAATATTATCCGTTCATTTCTGATCGGAATTCCTGTTGTGATCGGAAATCTTTATTTCGCATCGTATTATGCTCCTGCACTGACGGAAATGTCAGTCAAATATAATAATAAAATCGAAGGCTATGACGGACTCTTTACAAGCTTTCTTGACGGAGGAAATCTCTACCGCGCATGGATTGCTAACGCTTCTGCCGGTGATATAATAAGCCTTGCTGCAATCCCTTTTGTAGCATTGTTATTGATAATTACATGGAAGCTGAAGCGAAGAAAAGAGTATGGAGGGGACTGAGATTGTTCAATAAAGTTCTTCATGACTGCCGATATCGATAAGGATGATTTGATCGTTATCAATAATAAAATCTAGATTCTTGTTAATAGTATGTTATAAGATATATTATTAGAGCGTGGCTAAAATGATCTGAAATTTCAGAATATGCCACGCTCAAAAAATGATTTTTATTTTGAAGAATATTGTGAATAAAATATGGAACTATCCGAAATCACTGCTGTCCCATTGTTTTAGCTCCATATACATCCTTGAATTTCACAATTCAATTCCTTGTCTGATAAGGGTCGATGCTTAACCGGGCAAATAAGATCACGTAATGATTTTCCGGAAAACATGTTTTCTCTGATAACGCGAATAATTTCTGTATTTGAAAAAAGAGATTTCGATATAAACCGGACA
>Ga0255343_1003895_pt1:5000-15339 | contig 15339 bp, 11 predicted proteins | sample wastewater_treat_4_FD_192413 | JGI IMG/M metagenome (GOLD analysis project Ga0255343, IMG submission 192413) | Wastewater microbial communities from Lulu Island WWTP, Vancouver, Canada - plant16 | ecosystem: Engineered > WWTP > Wastewater > Unclassified | place: Canada: Vancouver... | reverse complement strand
ACAAAAACTGAAACTCTTCCTGGACAATATCCAGGTTGATGAATTTAAATACACGCTACGCTGAACAACCGAGTGTTAACGATGTCCTGGCACATAAATCTGTTAACGATGTCTTGGCACTCAATAAATAGTAATTTACAAATCTTGATCGATCAAGACATCCGGCGGTCAAGATTTGCTTGACATCAAAGCGTGGCTGCCCTAAACTGAACTGCAAAGGTATTCAGTATTTATCAAATATTCGATGAAAATGAAATTTGACAAAAAAGCTTTTTAAACGCAAAAAGACCAGAGGGGTGTCCAATGGGCGACTTTGACAAGAGAAAATACATGAGATATCCTACTGAACCCAATGAGTTGGTGACGATTTATTATTTGAATGAGAAAGGTGAGAAGACAGGGCAACGTGTGGGTCTTGGTGAAAATGAAAGCTTCAATGGCTGTTGTGTCGTTTTTGTGGGGGACATCAATCTCAAAGAGGGTCAGGAGGTGCTTTGCGAACTGGGTATGCTTCCAAAGCTGAAAGCCAAAGTGGCCTGGGTCAAAAGGCTGGATAGTCAAGTTACGAAAGTCGGCTTTTCCATGATGGAATAAAGATGATTTGCCTTCCTGTATATATGTCTGGCCCGACCAGAGCGAGCAAACCGTGTTTCAAACAACACTGAACGTTCAGGTTAATCATTGGGCTTCATAATGACTTTGATGGATTCTCTGCCATCCGCCACCAGTTGAAAACCCTTGACGATGTCGGTCAGGGGGAGCCGGTGTGTAATCAAATCATCCACCGTTACAGAGTGCCATTCTATCAGCTTCATCGCTTCCATAATATCAGGAGGTCCACAGTAATAAGATGTGAGAATGGTGATTTCTTTCATCCAGAAATTATTGATGGGGACGACCACTTTCTTGTCCGGTGCCGGAACAGCAAACAGGACGATCACGCCGCCTTTATCCACGCACTGCCAGACCTGTTCTATCGCCGAATCAGCCGACGCGCATAATAAAACAACATCGGCTTTTCTGCCATTTGTTTCTACCAATCTCTCCGCAATATGGTCTTTTGCATTGACGGTGATGTCGGCACCCATGCTTCGGGCAATGTCCAGTTTTTTTTGATTGATGTCGGCGGCAATGATTTTACAGCCCTTTGTCCTGGCCAGCTTGACGTTGAGAAGGCCGGACATTCCGCAGCCGATCACCAGAACAGATTGTCCCGTCTTCACCCCGGCCAATCTTTGAGCTCTGATCACGCAGGCCAGAGGCTCGATGAAAGTACTCTGGTCATAGCTCATATGATCCGGCAGAAGATATGCCCCATTTTCTATCAGAGCCTCCGGGACCAGAATGTATTCGGCAAAACCGCCGGGAAGCCTTTCCCTAACCCCAGAGCACTGAGGATGATGTCCATTGCGACAGTAATAGCATTTCATACAGGGCACTTTAGGCGCAATAAATACCCGGTCGCCTGGGTGAAATTTTTTTACAGATTTGCCGACGGCGATTACCTGTGCGCCAACTTCATGCCCCTGCACGAGCGGTGCTCTCGGCAGACGGTACCATTCAACGGTATCACTGCCGCAGATGCCGCAGGACATGACTTTAACCAGCATCTCGTTGCTCTTCGGTGCCGGAAGAGGAATATCTTCAATGCGGATATCCTGATTGCTATACCAGTACGCAACTTTCATCATGATGTCGCCAATGACGATCGTTTATTTTTCTTCAGGCTTTTGTAAAGTTCAAATGCCCTTTTGGGCGTTTCGTTGTCATGGACAACCGCACGCACGGCCTGGATCATCGCAACCGGTTCGTCCGACTGGAAAATATTGCGTCCCATATCCACGCCGGAAGCTCCTTTCTGAATGGCGTTGTAAGCCATGGTCAGAGCGGCGAGTTCGGGAATTTTTTTGCCGCCGGCCATAACGATCGGCACAGGACAGGAAGAGGTGACGGTTTCGAAGTCTTCTTCCACATAATAGGTTTTAATGTAATGGGCACCGAGCTCCGCGCATATCCTGCAGGCCAAACGGAAATACTTGGCGTCTCTGGCCATATCCTTGCCCACGGCTGTTACAGCGAGCGTCGGAATGCCGAAGCGGTTGCCGATGTCCACCATTTTTGTCATATTGATGATGGATTGTCTTTCGTATTCACCGCCGATGAAAACCTGGACGGCCATGGCGCTTACGTTCAGTCGAATGGAGTCTTCGATATCCACGGCAATTTCTTCGTTAGAGAGCTCCTTAAGAATACTTGCGCCGCCGGAAACACGCAGCACGATAGACTGCGTAACAGAAGGGGGGATGACTGAGCGAAGAATCCCCCTGGTCAGCATCAGCGTGTCCGCGTAAGGTGCCAAAGGAAGGATATTAATGTCCACGCGCTCCAATCCCGTTGTCGGTCCCTGAAAATAACCATGATCTATGGCGAGCATGACCGTTCGGCCTGATTTGGGGTTGAAAATCTGAGCCAGTCTGTTTTTCATTCCCCAGTCCAATGCATTGGAGCCCTTCAGAAAAAATCCCTCGGTGGCTTGTGGCATATCGCAGTGAAACATTTTGGCTTCTTTCATTCCATCAGCATCCGGCATATTAATCCTTCTCCTTTCTCGATCGTAAAAGTCAACGACAGTATTTTTTTATTCTGGCTTCTTCCAAGGTGACGCAGTCTCCCAAGTCACAGGCTTTTATCGCGTCCCGACAACCGGGGTCTTTCTTACCTTGCAGCAGATAAACGACGGCCCTGTTGTTATAAAAAATGGCAGAGTCAGGCTTCAGGGCGATGGCTTGATCATAATCCCGAACAGCGCTTTGAAGTTGTCTAAGCTTGACATACGCGCCGGCCCGGTTATTGTAGGCTTCGGCGTATTCAGGCGCCAGACGGATGGCTTCGCTGTCGTCTTCAACGGTACGTTGATAATTGCCGGTGTTGTAATAAGCGGTACCTCGTTTACTGTACAACTCGGCATTATTGGGCTGAAGTATGATGGCATTGTTCAAGTATTGGATAGCCTTCTGCGGTTCTTTATATTTTTGACCATCCCATAATTGTTGCTCTTTTTGAATCCAGTTTTCCACCGTGTTGTTTTCGGAACAGGCGAAAAGCACAGCAATGGAAAGAAAAATGAAAATGGTGATTTGGCGCATGGTTTAACCTTCTCCAGAGGGATGCATATGCTTATTTTCACTACCGTTGACCGTATGGTTTTTAAGCTAAAAAGGGTAATCCAGATAAAAATCGTGACCTACACTTTAAACTTTAAAGATAATTCATAAACTCCACTGTCAATTTTTTTCTTCATATCAAAGCCGCCTTTTTCAAAGACATGAAGCATCGGTTTGTTTTCGACAAGGACTTCGGCCGTGAAGCCCAGCAAACCCTGTCTTTTGGCCAGATAGGTCAGGTATTGCAACAAAGCGAAACCGATGCCGCTATTTTGCTGATCATCGCGAACGGCAAAGGCCACTTCGGCGGTGTGTGTATTTTCGTCGATCCCGTATTGGCCAACGGCGGCGATATACTGATTTTCTTCTTCTCCCCGGACAACGACCAGGACAATTTCTTTCGTGTAATCGATGATAACGAAATTTTGTAACCGCTCATGCGGCATGTCTTTACGGGAGGACATGAACCTTCTCTCGATACTCTTGTCTGAAAGGGAATAAAAAAAATCTTTCAGAATAGGCTCATCACTGATTTTCACCGGTCTGATAAAAATCTGCATACCCGTCTTGGTGGTCATGAATGTTTCCATGTCTTCGGGATATTCACCGCGCTTTCCGGGAATAAAAGCCTGGTCTTTAAATATCAATCCGCGTTTTTTCGCTTCTTCAATCAGCCAGGGCCGGAATTTGGGATGAGCAATGGCAATCAGTGACATTGCGCGCTCACGGATATTTTTACCATGTAAATAAGCGATGCCGTATTCGGTAACGATATAACGGATGTCGCTGCGGTTAAGCGTGACACCGGCCTGTTCTTTCAGGGCCGGAACAATGCGCGAAACGGTATCCTTCCGGGAAGTGGATTTGAGCGCCAGAATGGTTTTCCCGTTTCTGGAAAATAAGGCGCCCCTCATAAAATCCTGATGTCCTCCGATACCGCTGTAGAAAACACCGCCAATCGATTCCGAAGTTGCCTGCCCGCTTAAATCAATTTCTAAAGCGCTGTTGATGGCGACCATGTTGTCAATTTGAGCGATAATCAATTGGTTGTTGGTATAGTCCAGTGTCCGAAGCGATATGGAAGGATTGTTGTCGAGAAAATGATACGTGGATTTGTTTCCCATACAGAATGCGGCAACCGTTTTCCCGTGATCGATGGTTTTTCGGGAATTATCAATTACACCAGCCTTGATGAGATCAATCAGGCCGTCGCTTAAAAGCTCAGTATGAACTCCCAGGTTTTTCTTGTGATACAAGCTGGCCATGACGGCGTTCGGAAGCTTTCCCCATCCGACTTGAATGGTGTCGCCGTCCTGCACCAGACGAGCCACGTTTTTACCGATAGTCTGAACAGCCTCACTGGTTTGCATGGCACCCACATCCAAAAGCGGTTCATCATAGGGGATAATAAAATCAATATCTTTTATGTGTATGAAGCCATCGCCATGAATCCGGGGCATATTCGGGTTGACCTGAGCGATAACGATTTTTGCTTTTTCCGTGGCGGCCTTTACGATGTCCACACTCACACCGAGGCTTAAATAGTGATGTTCATCAGGCAGTGAGGTTTGTATGAGGGCCACATCGATTTGGATAACACCACTGGCTAATAAAGCAGGAAGTTGTGAAAGGGAGATCGGCGTGTAATCCGCCATGCCCGTGTTAATGGAATCCCGTGTGCTATTTCCGATGAAAAACGAGTTATGACGGAAATTCGCCTTATATTTTGCCCCGGTATAGGGAGCGAGACCCAGAGAGTAAATATGAATGATTTCCGTGTCAAAAAAAGCTTTGGGGTGGGACTCCACATAACGTATCATGGCCTGCACTAAATACTGGGGTTCTCCGCAACCGGACGATACAAAAATGTGATCGCCACGCCGTATATGGCCGAAAACTTCTTCTTCCGAAACGAATTTTTCTGGATAGGCTTTTTTAAAACCATCCAGGTACTCTAGAAAAATTTCTGGTTTCATAATATTGAATTATATCTTCCGAATTTAAGCCTGTAACTACAGTTCCCGCAGCTTTATAAAGCCTTACGTACGATGAGTATCTGAACATTTATTTGACAATACGTGAACGACTTACGGTACGGTTTTCTTTTCCTGATCCGTCTTTTTTTCGGCACTGCAAATTTTGTTTTTTAATGATTCGTTAATGGATTTCGGAACAACTTCTCGCCATTTGTCATTAATCTCCGGTGCCGATAAAAGAATGGAACCTATTTCATCAAAGATGTTAATGGACGCGATTCTATATTTTTCATTTTTACAATCAAACTCTATCAATACGGACTCATGTGTCAGTATTTCAGGATTGTCGGGCGCTTTATGATGTCTTGTCAGAAGGGCAAAAGCATCCTTTTTTCCATTTTCATTATATATGGTCACGGTCCATACTTGATAAACATTGTCACTGGTTTTTTTGATGCTGCTTTGATCATAATAGGCGGTTCCCCTAGGTAAAAAGCCTCTGAATTGCCACTCTTCCGACCATGCATGGCCAGCCAACATTAATAGAAGTATCGATAAAATAATACGATGAATATCCCTTGTCTTCATTCATTATCCTCCAGGCAATTGCTGAAAAAACCACTCTTCCCTGTCATCATTCTCATTTATTTCCGTTGTTTCGTCTTCGTTGGCGATGTTGATGTCGCGGTGTAAATATTTTTTAAGCTCCTCATGTAATCATCAACATATTTTCTGAATTCCTCACAACCCTTTTTGTATATTGCATCCAAATCTTCCATGCTTTTTTTAATGTCGCCCGGAATGCAGTCCGCTTGTGCCAGATATAATTCGTACATTTTCTGGGTGTGCTCTCTGAAGATCGTCAAGGTGTTGCTATCACAGAATGCTTCCAATCTCAAATATCCTTCCTCCATAATCTTTTTCAGGTCGTCAACCCATTTCTTATAGGCCGCGGTCCGTTGCCGCATGAAAGCTTTACCGTCTTCGCTCATTATGGGGAGATAATGGAAAAAATTAAAGATATTTTCAGCCTGCATCTGGAGCGTAATCATCATTGTAAAACAGTTTTTCAATGATTCCGTCTGAAAATCAATAATCTGTTTCATTATTTCCTTGTCATTCATGGTTCCTTTTTCCCAATTTGTCGGTAGAGTCATTAGTTACTTATACTACTCTCTGACAGGTAATTGCAATGGTGAAATATGAAAAATAGTGCCCATCAATGTAAATGAACACCATTACAATATAGATCAGTCCTCAACGTCGAATGCTTTGGCATAAAGGAACATTGATCTCAAGCTCACAATACTCATTCATGATCTGTAATCCCCAGTGCTTCAAAGAGTATCTCCGCCGGATCAAGGGCCGGTATTCCGGATAAGCCGCCAAGCTGCATCCGGCAGGAACCGCAATCGGAAACGATTTCCTTCGCTCCCGTTTGTTTTATTAACGAGACAGCCCTGTATCCAATCTGAATGGCTGAAGATTCGTTTTCTTTTTTGAAACCATAACTGCCTGAAAGTCCGCAACAGGCCTCATCCAGAATGTCTGCTTTCAGGCCCGGTATGCTTGCCATCAGTCTTTCTGCCGGATAGCCGATTCCCAGTGCCTGTAAATGGCAGGGAATGTGATAAGCGATGGACCGCTGAACCGTCTTGAATTCGGGTCTGGTGTATCCTTCATTCAAAATGTTATTGATATATTCATACAAATTATAACAATTTTCAGCCATTTTTTTACCCTGCTGTATTTTTAATATGCCGGGGTAATCATGAAGCAGACATAGGCCGCAGGAGGTGCATGAATAAAGAATATCATAACCCGCATCGATATAGTTTGACAATGATTCGGCATTTTTTTTCGCAAAGGATTTTGCCAGATCCAGATTGCCGTTTCCCAATGCCGGCAGTCCGCAACACCATTGATCCGGCAGTACAACATCAACATTCAGCGCCGCCAGCAAGTTAATGATTTTTCTTCCGATGTCCGGCCGATAAAAATTGATGAAACATCCGTGGAAAAAGGCAACTCTTCGTGTGTTTTTATCAGCCGTTTGGGGCTTTTTCTGCAGGGTGCGAAAATTGAATCTGGGGAAGGGAAGGTAGGTTGAAATTCCCAACATTTGAAAAAATTTTTTCCCGGTTTTCGTGGAGGCAATAAAATTGGCTGCGGGAGCCGTCAGAGAGCCGAGTGCGCTCATATAATAATTATTGGCAAAGAACATGTGCGTTGGCGTTGGAGGATGTTCCTTTCCGTATCGCTGTTGTGCCTGAAGAATGATTTGTGCGGGCTCCACACCGCAGGGGCAGGCGATTTCACAGCGTTTGCATTGGCTGCACATAAAAACCCATTGATCTTGAGCTTTTTCTTTTTCCGACCGGAATCTCTGAGCGTCCGGCCCTGCCTGTTTCGGACCGGGGAAATCAGGGTTCACTCTGAATACCGGGCAGTTTTCCACGCAGATGGTGCAGCGTATGCAATGTTCATAATTCATGGGAAAGATACTCCGCGCAGGATTTTGCCGCGACGTGGGCTGTCGCCAGTGCCAATCCGTGGCCGCAGCCGTATTTTAGGATTTGCGCATTGGCCAGAATACTACCGCACACAAAAATATTTTTGAAAGGCGAATTTGCGGGGCGAAGATCCGGGTCTGTTATAATGCCGACTCTGCCGATACCGTGATTCAAGGAAAAACAATCATTGTCGAACCAGGTGTCCCGGGGGCCCGGGGTGAACACCGGCAAATGAAAAACATTTTCCCTGAGGGTTTCACGTGTGGCCGTGAGCCCGCCACCGACAAAGGATCCCGTACTCAGGATAAACGCTTTGGCACTCATGCTGTTGGGTCTTCCCTCCGAAGGTGTAGTGATTGCTTCAATCGTGTCCCCTGATTTTTCTACGCCCGTGACCGGCCATGACCAGTAGATTGTTCCTCCTTTTTTGCGAAAGTTCCTCTTCAACGCGTTAAATAGTCTTCTGCCGGGCATGGAAGGCGGAATGGTCGGTATCTCAAAGACAGGTTTTTCTGTAAGAACGGTCAGGGTTTTAACGATATCCGCCGCCGAGTCCAATCCCAAAACGGCAGGAAAGGCGATTTTGTTTTCTTCGAGCTTTAAGGCTTCCAGCCAGATTATAAATTTTTTTAAAAAATCTTTTTCTTCAAAACGGGATGCGATACTCATGGTTGTGGAAACCCCGGCATCGTATACCGAAAATTTGGTGTGTTTGCGCCTGGAAACAATATAGCCCGGATAAAAATCTTTCAACCCCTTGAAGGCAATGATGTGAATACTTTCCTTTGTGTCCTGGGGGGCTGCTTCCATGGTTGAAGGAATCAGACAAGACTTTTTAAAAGTGCCCAGTGCTGACATAATATAATGGTGCTCTTCGGCTGAACCGGTATAGGGTATACCCATATCCGTTGCCAGCGTTTGAAAGTCATTCAAGGATTTTTTAATCGTTGTTTGATCAATCAGGTGAAAGGGATGATCCGGAGGCAGATGATCAATCCCCTCAAGGGGGTTCGTGCCATAAGAGCAGACGTCCACACATCCTGTGGAGAGGCAGGCCGTCGGTTCGCCTTGGGTCACAAGCGCGACATGCAAACCGCGTCCGGCAAGAATGGCGCCCGCTGTCAATCCCGCTACTCCGGCTCCAATGATGACAATGTCATACTCAATAACACTCATTGCGATTTCTCCATTGCCAGGATGCCCAGATAGATGTATTCCACAAGTTGTTCCTCCCGCAGTTGGTCACCCCAGAGAGCGTACCGGATACCTTTATAACGGCGTTGAAGAAACTCGCGTAACATTTCCATGGATTGTTCCGGAGAAATGATGCTCATATCGTTCATGATGCCCAGCGCGCGGAATGTGCAGAAACCGCCCTGACAGGGTCCCATGCCCAAACGCGTCCGATGTTGTATATCCCCCACGTGCCTCGTCGATGTTTGGCAGATGATTCGTTCCACTTCATTGCGGGTAACCAGTTCGCACTCGCATACAATATTTTTCATGTCCGCGAGCCGTTTAGCCAGTGGGTAACCGCTTAATTCTTCCTGACCGTCCAGCGGTATTTCCGCCGTTTCGCAGGGCTTTTTCAAATTCAATGACGCCATAATGATGTCCACTGTTTTTTCCGCCATTAACCGGAACGTGGAGAGCTTTCCTCCTACGATGCTGTACATTCCGTTTGCATGATCAATAATCTGAAAGCCGCGGGAAATTTCATGGCTGTCCATTTTGTTTGATTTGAGTAAAGGGCGGACTCCGGAGAAGGCCCGGATGATGCGGGTGTGGTTGAAATGCGGAATCATCCTTCCCGCTTCGCTGATAATGGTGTCCACTTCCTGAGCTTCAATGACGAGATGATCGGGATCTTCAATGGCCAGCGATGTCGTCCCGGCCAGGCAGACCGCTTCGTTAGGAACAATGATATCGCCATCGGAAGGCTGTCTCAATCTGTTGATGACCATATTGGTCAGGCGGTGGTTGGTGATCGCCAGTGATCCTTTTACGAGGCTCATCGGTACTTCCGAGCCGCCCAGCGACGCGATAAAATTTGCCCATGCGCCCGTGGCATTGACGATGACGTTGCCGTGAATTTCCCTGATCTCACCGGTGGCCAGGTCGATCGCCTTGATGCCTGTGCAGCGGCCGTGTGATTTGATCACTTCAATTACCTTGTGCCTTGTGAAAATAATACCGCCACAACGTTCAGACGTCCGGATGTTCAGCATGCAGAGGCGAAACGGGTCAATAGAACAATCGGGAACCCGGATAGCCTCTTCAATTTCCGGATTGAGATTGGGAACCAGATCGATCGCCCTGGTTGAGGACAACACTTCCGCGGGAATACCCACCGCTTCACATCCCCTGAGAAATCTTTCCCGGAAACGCCTGGAATCGCCCGGAAGACGGACAAACAATCCTCCCGTTTGTTCAACGCATTTTTTTCCTATTTTGCTAAGAACGAGATTCTCTTCGTAGCATTCCCGGGCGGCAATCGGATCCGTGACGGCATACCGGCCGCCGCTGTGCAGAAGGCCGTGGCAGGCACCGGTGGCTCCCGCCGCAAAATCACCTTTTTCTACAAGGCAATGGGGAATACCGCGCAAAGCCAGATCCCTGGCGACGCCGCATCCCGTCGCTCCCCCGCCGATAATAATCACATCCGTCTTAATCATTTTATCTTACG
>Ga0255343_1003870_pt1 | contig 15434 bp, 9 predicted proteins | sample wastewater_treat_4_FD_192413 | JGI IMG/M metagenome (GOLD analysis project Ga0255343, IMG submission 192413) | Wastewater microbial communities from Lulu Island WWTP, Vancouver, Canada - plant16 | ecosystem: Engineered > WWTP > Wastewater > Unclassified | place: Canada: Vancouver, British... | reverse complement strand
AAAGAACTTTTCAGGTGAATTTTACCTGTTTTATAGAATTTATTATCCAGAAATATTATCAACTAAATTGTCCTTCCGACTTTTCGGAGTGGACTCAATATTACAAAAAATAACAGGACATTCATTCCGTTAGCACAAGTTTCATCACTTATGCATGAAAAGTCGGCAGTTTATTTTGCTCCAAGTTATGCTAACGCTGAACTCGAACGAGCGGAAAATTTTCCCGGTCTTAAAATTTGAACGCCTCATTTTTCAGTTAAATTTTCATAATTCAGCTGTTTTGGTTAGATTCGTTAGACAAATATTAGACGTTTGTTAGAAAGGGTTTCAAATAAAAGCCCCAACTTTAACACAACATAAACCTGAAAAAAATTCGAAGCGTATGAAAAAGACAACACACCAAAATGCCGTTCCTTTCTGACACTTGAGCGTGTTTTTGCCACACTTCGGAAGGAATTTGCAATCCATATAATTGCAAATCCTCGCAAGAAGATTTTTACAAGTAAGACACAAATAATGAAAAAGGAACTACTCATTTTGTTTTTCTCCGTGAGTACTTTCTGCCCTGTTTTTTCACAAATACAGGGAAGAGTAACTGACGCAAATAATCAACCCGTCGAATTTGCGAATGTTGCCTTGTATGCTTTGCCTGACAGCACGCTTGTGACAGGAACCATAACCAACAAAAACGGGGAATTTTCACTGAACGCGAATGATATCGGGAATGCTTTTCTAAGGATTTCCTTTATTGGTTACGAAACACAAGTTGTCCCGGCTATATCGGGACAAAGCATCGTACTGAAAGCCGAAAACACCATTTTGGGCGAAGTGGTGGTGAAGGGAAATCTGCCGAAAATTCAACTCAAAAACGATGCTTTGGTGGCGACGGTACAAAATTCGGTACTCAGCAAGGCAGGGACAGCCAACGATGTGCTCAAACGGCTTCCTCTGCTCACCGGCGACGATGGCGTTTTTTCGGTTTTCGGCAAAGGCGAGGCAAAAATCTACATCAACAACCGCGAGATGCGCGATGCATCGGAGCTGGACAACCTCAACTCGGCAGACATTAAAGACGTGGAAATCGTCGCCAATCCCGGAGCTCGCTATGACGCCACGGTGAAAGCCGTTATTCGGATCAACACCGTACGCAAAGCGGGAGATGGTTTCGGTTTCGACCTGCGCTCGAGCTATTTTCAATCGCAAAACACCGATTTGACCGAACAATTGAATCTGAACTATCGCAAAAATGGCTTGGATATATTTGGGACTTTCTCATACAACAGGAATGCTTCTATACAAGACTCCAAACTGTTTCAAACAACTTACGTGGATACTCTTTGGACACAGGAAAACAATATGTATTCAGATCGTTTATCTCATACCCTCACAGGTATTGCTGGTTTGAATTACGAGATTTCGCCTAAACACTATATAGGAATGAAGTACACGCACACGGCATATCCTAGCAACAACTCGCTTACTGAACTCAACAGCACGGTGCTTGCTGATGGAGTTTTTTACGATAAATGGAAAAGTGTAGAAGAAATGAGAACAAGTAATAAGCCCGCACATCGCTTCAATGGATATTACAGTGGAAGTATTGGCAATTTCAAACTCGACTTCAATACCGATTTTTATAAAGGAACAGCTGTATCACAATCTTTTGTAACAGAAACTAGTCAGGAATATGATGACCGTAAAGTAAATTCTGGAAATAGGGTAAACAATCGACTCATGGCGGCAAAGTTGGTGTTTTCGTATCCAGTTTTGGGAGGACAGCTATCTGTGGGTAGCGAATTAACAGACACTGATCGGAAAGATGAGTACACAAACAACCAAAGTATTGTTCCTTCGTCCAACACCATTATTCAGGAACAAAACAATAGTTTTTTTGCAGAGTATTCGCGGTCCATACCCATTGGTCAATTTAGTGCGGGGTTACGATACGAAAACGTGCGTTCAGATTATTTCGACAACGACCTGAAAATTGATGAGCAAAGTAAACGGTATGACCAATGGTTTCCCACTATTTCCTTTTCCACTCAATTAAGAAATGTACAGTTGCAACTAAGTTATACGGCAAAAACGAATCGTCCGACCTATCGCCAACTGAGTAGCAATGTATTTTATGTTAACCGCTTCTCACTACAGACTGGAAATCCGTATCTCACACCTTCCACTGTTCACGACGTTACACTGATAGGCACATGGAAGTTTATGCAGTTGGTGGCGACCTACAAAAAAGAAAAGAATGCCGTGATTTATTGGGCTGAACAGCTGGAAGAAAATCCAGCAGTTACTTTGCTTGCCTATCGCAATTTGGAGAAACTTCCCACCTTAGCTACATTTCTTACAGCCTCGCCCACTTTCGGACTTTGGTCACCGCAAGCAAGTGTGGGATTCGTTAAGCAATGGCTTACTATTACTGCCAACGATGTTCTCCTTGTTTTAAACAAACCCATGCCCATTACCTCGCTTAATAATTCCTTTTCGTTATCAGGAAATTTTCTGTTCACACTTGACATGAGTTTTCAGGGCAAAGGTAATTATCAGAATGCGTATTTGAGTAAAAATCAATTTGTAGTAAATGTTGGGATTACAAAGTCATTCCTCAACGACCAACTGCAAGTAGCGTTAAAAGGCCATGATGTGTTTAGAGGGAGAAAAGACGGTACCTTGCTTCACAATCATCAAATGGATTTACTTCAATTCAATCAGTACGATAGTCGCGAAGTAGAATTGACGGTACGTTATAAATTTAACTCGGTGAAAAGCAAATATAAGGGTACCGGAGCTGGAGAAAACGAATTAAAGCGATTGAAATAAAAAATGATAAATAGGATGTCCTTTCCATTCACCAAACAACCCGACGCGATGGACTGTGGCCCGGCATGTATCTGCATGATTGCAGAGCTTACGGCAAGCGATACGCATTGGAGCATTTGCGCGACAACTGTTTCATCGGGCGGGAAGGCGTGTCGATGTTGGGAATCAGCAAAGCGGCGGAGAAAATCGGCTTTCATGCGGTCGGCGGAAGGCTCACGTTCGATAAACCGGCAGAAAAAGCGTTTCCGTCCTGCTTAACGCATGTTCGCAAACTTCTGATGGAAACTACAGGAGTTTGTTCCCTGTATTTGGTTTTGCATCCAAGTTCGATGACGCTAAAACTTGAACGAATGGGGTTTTGTCCCAAAATCTGCCATATCCTCAATATCCTCAGCTGAGGATATTGAGGATATGGAGGATTTCAATTCCGAACAAATGCCTGCTTTTTCCGAATCTGTCGCCGACTTACTGCCATTTTTGCTTTCGCAAATCGCGGCAAAAGCCGTTTTACAGAGTCCCCTCTCTTTCATCCCTTCTACATTATGCATTTTATCAATTTCTCCATTATTTCCTCGACCTCATCTCATCATCGGGGCACCCGATCTGCGCAAAGAGCGTGCCGCCGGGATTATGATATTCCACCACTTCCGACTTCTTCACTTCTTTCTTAAATTCTCAATTATGGGATTACACCATCTAAACCGTCCCCTTAAGATAAGGGGACAAGTGCTGCCGCCAGGCAGCACAGGGGTTATGATATTTTTCTGTTTGACGATTTACCACCTTACATCCAGAACTACCGGAATGGAAATTCGTAATTCGAAATTGGTAACCTGCAATTTCTTGTGAAAATCCGGCTTTTCAAGCCCAAAAAGTTTTCAATGCACGAACTCATCGTTGCCTGAAAGGCAAAAACATTCATAACAGCAGGTCGGCGACCTGCGGACAAAGATGCAACAAACATACGCTGCCTGAAAGGTAGAACTATTGTCGCTGCATTGATAAATATCTTCGCCGGCAAAATAAACCAACAGGATTGAAATTCTTATTTCTCTACTTCCCATTTCTCTATTTCTTGTTAATTCTCAATTGTCAATTATACATTATCCATTACATCATAACACCCCCCTGCCTTCGGCAGTACCCCTCTTATCTTAAGAGGGGAGTAATTATGGGATTACACCATCTGAACAGTCCCCTTAAGATAAGGGGACAAGTGCTGCCACCGGGCAGCACAGGGGTTATGATATTCAGAGGACGAAGCCAACTTCGCGTCTTTGCATCTTCGTGGCAAATAAAAGTACTGCCTTCTAGGCAGGTTTCTGGCGACGATTCATGCCGCAGAATAAATTCTGCGGTTATGGAAATCCGGCTTTTCAAGCCTAAAAAGTTTTCAATGCACGAACTCATCGTTGCCTGAAAGGCAAAAACATTCATAACAGCAGGTCGGCGACCTGCGGACAAAGATGCAACAAACATACGCTGCCTGAAAGGCAGAACTATTGTCGCTGCATTGATAAATATCTTCGCCGGAAAAATAAACCAACAGGATTGAAATTCTTATTTCTCTACTTCCCATTTCTCTATTTCTTTTAATTCTCCATTGTCAATTATCCATTAGTTCATAACACCTCCCCGCCTTCGGCGGTACCCCTCTTATCTTAAGAGGGGAGTAATTATGGGATTACACCACCATCTAAACAGTCCCCTTAAGATAAGGGGACAAGTGCTGCCACCGGGCAGCACAGGGGTTATGATATTTCTGACTTCCGACTTCTCCACTTCCTACTTCTTCCCTTCTTTCTTAAATTGTCAATTATACATTATCCATTAGTTCATAACACCCCCCGCCTTCGGCAGTACCCCTCTTATCTTAAGAGGGAGTAATTATGGGATTACACTATCTGAACCGTCCCCTTAAGATAAGGGGACAAGTGCTGCCACCGGGCAGCACAGGGGTTATGATATTCCCCACTTCCAACTTCTTCACTTCTTTCTTAAATTCTCAATTGTCAATTATCCATTATCCATTCTCAATTAATTTACGTTCACCCATGCAAATTAGTACATAACCAAAATTTGCTTATAAATTTCGCGAAATCAAAAAGTTTTTTTTCGATTTTTAAAATTTAATTCCGATATTTGTTCGTTATAAAATTCATTTAACAAACAGATACATGCTCATGAAAACTTTATTTCTATCCATTCTTTCCTTTTTTTCGGTTGCATCGATCGTGGCCGAATCTTATGTGTTGAAGTCGCCTGACGGAAAAATTAGCGTGAATGTGAAAATCGAAGATAAGATTCATTTTTCCGTCAATCACGAACAAACAGAAGTGATGGCTCCTTCTGCCATTTCAATGACCTTGGCAGACGGGACAGTATGGGGCCGGAAAGCAAAATTGAACGGAAAAAAAACAAAAAGCATCAACGAAACCATTCACTCGTCACTCTACAAAAAAAACTCAATCGGAAATTCGTATAACGAACTGACACTTAATTTCAAAGGAAATTACAGCATCATTTTCAGAGCGTTCAATCAGGGAGTGGCCTATCGTTTTTCGTCCTCCAACAAAGACGGTATCACTGTCACGAACGAAGAAGTGGATCTGCAATTTGGCAATGATTATTCTACTGTTGTTCCGTACGTCAGAACCGATAACCCCAAGACATTTGAACAGCAGTTTTTCAACTCGTTCGAAAACACCTATACGCATGCAAAACTCAGCCAACTGGAACCGAATCGGTTAATGTTTCTCCCGCTCGTGGTGGAATTGAATGACGGGAAAAAACTTTGCATCACGGAATCGGATTTGGAAAGTTATCCCGGTCTTTATCTGAACAAAGGAAACGATTTATCGCTTCGAGGCGTTTTTGCCCCTTATCCCAAAAAAATCAAACAAGGCGGGCACAATATGCTGCAGGGAATTATCACGGAACGTGAAAATTTCATTGCCAAATGCAAAGGCACTCGCAACTTTCCCTGGCGTGTATTTGCCATTTCGCCGAGCGACAAAGAGCTCATGAACAACGACCTTGTTTATCAGCTGGCAACTCCTTCGCGCATAGAAGACACCTCGTGGATAAAACCCGGAAAAGTGGCATGGGAATGGTGGAACGACTGGAACGTTTACGGCGTCGATTTCAAATCTGGAATCAACAATCCAACCTACAAATACTACATCGATTTTGCATCGAAACACGGCATCGAATACATCATTCTCGACGAAGGATGGGCCGTAAACCTCAAAGCAGACCTGTTACAGGTCGTTCCCGATATCGACATCCGAGAACTGGTAGATTACGGAAAAGCACGCAATGTCGGGATTATTTTGTGGGCAGGATACCTGGCCGTAGATCGAGATATGGAAAATGTATTCAAAACCTATTCCGATATGGGTGTCAAGGGATTTAAGGTCGATTTTATGGACAGAGACGATCAGGCAATGGTAGATTTTTATTACCGTTGCGCCGAAACGGCTGCCAAATATCATCTGATGATCGATTTTCACGGTGCCTATAAACCCACGGGTCTGAACCGTACGTATCCCAATGTGATCAATTTCGAAGGCGTGCACGGACTGGAACAATTAAAATGGTCGCCGGCTTCGGTGGATATGGTGAAATATGACGTTACCATACCGTTCATACGAATGCTGGCCGGGCCGATGGATTACACCCAAGGCGCTATGCGCAATGCTACGAAGGAAAATTATCGTCCGATCAACAGCGAACCCATGAGCCAGGGGACGCGCTGCCACCAACTGGCCGAATATGTGATTTTCGAATCCCCCTTAAATATGCTTTGCGACAGTCCTTCGAACTACGACCGCGAGCCGGAATGCACCGAGTTTATTTCGAACATTCCTACCGTTTGGGATCAAACTATAGCTTTGGACGGAAAAATCGGCCAACATGCCGTCATTGCGCGCCGCAAAAATGATGTTTGGTATGTTGGTGGGCTCACCAACTGGGATAAACGAGATCTTACGGTCGATCTGTCGTTTTTGGGGGATGGCACCTTCGAAATAGAACTGTTTCGCGACGGAATCAATGCCGACAGGTCGGCACGCGACTTCAAACGTGAAATTTTGCAGGTTCCCGACAATCGACTATTATCCGTAACCCTGATGCCCGGCGGAGGTTTTGCAGCCAAAATCACCAAAAGCAGCGGATCGCCACTTCGATGAACTGACGATATATACCTCGATTTTATCCATCCTGAATTTAGACCCGTAATTATCGGAAAACGCATCCGAAAATAATTACGGGTTTAACATTTTGCAACGCGTTCAATGATTGGCAGATAAAATTTCGATCTTCAATTTCTATCTATTCCCTCCGGAAAAGCATGCTTTTTTTGAGTATATTTGTCGGGATCAAATCAAACAGATAAAGATATTTTACTATAATGCAGCCATTTGTACATTTACACGTTCACTCTCAGTATTCGCTTCTCGATGGTCAGGCAAGCATCCAGCGACTGGTGGACAAAGCCATGAAAGATGGCATGAAAGCCATTGCGCTGACCGACCACGGAGCCATGTACGGCATCAAGGAATTTATCAATTATGTATCGAAAAAAAATGCACCCGTTCAAGCCGAAATAAAAAATCTGAAAAGCGAACTTGAAAAAGCCGACGAACAAAAAAATACAGACCTCGCCTTTCAACTTCAGGAGAAGCTCGCCGAAGCCGAGAAGAAACTCTTCAAGCCCATCGTCGGATGTGAATGTTATGTTGCACGACGCGATCGCTTTTCGCAAAACGATAAAATTGATTCGAGCGGCTGGCATCTCATCGTTCTGGCAAAAAATCTGAAAGGATACAAAAACCTGATCAAAATAGTTTCGAAAAGCTGGACCGAAGGATTTTACTATCGTCCCCGCATCGATAAGCAACTTTTGGAAGAATTCCATGAAGGATTAATTTTATCCTCGGCATGTCTGGGTGGAGAAATATCGAGAAAAATAGACGAAGGACAAATAGAACAGGCCGAAGAAGCCGTGCAATGGTACAAAAATATTTTCGGCGACGATTATTACCTCGAACTGCAACGCCACAAAACCGATCGCAGTGACGCCGATCAAACTACGTATCCCAAGCAGGAACGTGTCAACCGCGAATTGCTTCGGATTGCCGAAAAATACGACGTGAAAGTGATTGCCACCAACGACGTTCACTTTGTGAACGAAGAAGATGCCGATGCACACGACCGCCTTATCTGTCTGAGCACAGGGAAAGACTTCGACGACCCCGATCGCATGCGTTACACCAAGCAGGAATGGCTAAAAACGACCGAAGAAATGAACCGCATTTTTGCCGACGTTCCTCAGGCGCTTGCCAATACCCTCGAAGTAGCACAAAAAGTAGAATTCTATTCCATCGACCACGAACCTTTGATGCCTTTTTATCCGATCGATCCCGCATTCGGGACGGAGGAAAGCTACAAAGCCAAATACTCGCCCGAACAGCTTCAGCAAGAATTCACACCGAAAGGATTTGAACGTTTGGGCGGCTACGACAAAGTAATCCGTATCAAACTCGAATCGGATTACTTAGCCTACCTTACTCATATCGGAGCGAAAAAAAGATACGGAGAAAATCCCTCCGACGAAATAAAAGACCGACTTCAGTTCGAATTGGACACCATAAAAAGCATGGGGTTTCCCGGCTATTTTCTCATTGTGCAGGACTTCATCAATGCCGCCCGGCAAATGAATGTAGCCGTCGGTCCCGGACGAGGATCGGCTGCCGGATCGGCGGTAGCCTATTGTCTCGGCATCACCGATATCGATCCGCTCAAATACGACTTGCTGTTCGAACGATTCCTGAATCCCGACCGCATCTCGATGCCCGATATCGATATCGATTTCGACGACGAAGGTCGCGGAAAAGTACTTCGGTGGGTTACCGAGAAATACGGAGTTGAAAGGGTTGCCCATATCATCACCTATGGTACAATGGCGACAAAGTCGGCCATCCGTGATGTGGCGCGCGTGCACAAACTGCCTCTATCGGAATCGGACAGACTTGCCAAGTTGGTGCCCGACCGAATACCGAATGTCAAAAAAATCGATTTGCAGGCAGCCATCGAATACGTTCCCGAACTCCAAAAGGCCGCTAACAGCGACGATCCGCTGGTGAGCGACACGCTCAAATATGCCGGCATGCTCGAAGGTAACATACGCAGCACCGGCGTTCATGCCTGTGGCGTCATTATCGGACAAACCGATATATCGGATGTGGTGCCGGTGAGCACAGCCGAAGACAAGGAAACGAAAGAAAAACTGATCGTTACTCAATATGAAGGCTCGGTGATAGAAGAAACGGGATTGATAAAAATGGACTTTCTGGGACTTAAAACGCTCACCATCATCAAGGACGCCATAGCCAACATAGAATTTACCGAAGGCATAAAAGTCGATATTTCCAATATTGACATGAACGATCCGAAAACCTATCAACTCTATTGCGAAGGAAAAACCACCGGAACGTTTCAGTTTGAATCAGCCGGTATGCAAAAATACCTCAAAGAGTTGCAGCCAAGCAAATTCGAAGACCTGATCGCGATGAATGCCTTGTATCGACCGGGACCGATGGACTATATCCCATCATTCATCGCTCGAAAACATGGTCGCGAAGCAATCACCTACGACATTCCGGTGATGGAAAAATATTTGAGTGAAACCTACGGAATTACAGTATATCAGGAACAGGTGATGTTGCTTTCGCGCCTGCTTGCCAATTTCACGCGCGGACAGTCGGACGAATTGCGTAAGGCGATGGGCAAAAAAATGATCGACAAAATGACGGCTTTGAAAGAAAAATTCATTGCCGGAGGCATCCGAAACGGATATGAAGAAAAGGTGCTGAATAAAATCTGGATCGATTGGGAAAAATTTGCATCTTATGCGTTCAACAAATCGCATGCAACGTGCTACTCATGGGTTGCTTATCAAACGGCATGGCTCAAAGCCAATTATCCGTCGGAATACATGGCATCGGTATTGTCGAACAACCTCAATAACCTCACAGAAATCACTAAATTCATGGACGAATGCAAGGCAATGGGTATCAATGTGCTGAGCCCGGATGTCAACGAATCGTTCCTAAAATTTTCGGTAAACAAAAAGGGTGATATCCGTTTCGGATTGGCCGCTATAAAAGGTGTCGGACAGGGTGCAGCACAAAGTATCATAGACGAACGCGAAAAAAACGGTCCGTTTAAAGACATTTTTGACTTTGTAGAACGGATCAATCTGACGTCGTGCAACAAAAAAACAATCGAAGCATTGGCTTTGGCAGGTGCATTCGACAGCATGCCGGGCATCGCTCGGGAACAATTCGTGGGAACTAACAGTAAAGGCGAAGAGTTTCTCGATACGCTGATCCGCTATGGAAATAAGTATCAGACGGATAAACAACTATCGATGAATTCGCTTTTCGGAGACGATTCCTCCTTTCAGATAGCTCGTCCCGAAATACCCAAATTGCAAAAATGGTCGGATCTGGAGCGTCTTAACAAAGAACGCGAATGCATCGGTATTTATCTGTCGGCCCACCCGCTCGACGATTACGAATTCATCCTGAATTACGTGTGCAATGCGGATACCGTCAAACTGAGCGACCTGGATGCCTTAAACGGTAAAGAAGTGCAATTTGGAGGCATCATCACCAACGTACGCGAAGGACATACCAAAAACAACTCTCCATTCACTATCCTCAAAATCGAAGATTATGTGGGAAGTATAGAATTGGCTTTTTTTGGCGAGGAATGCTTAAACTTCAGCCGATTTGCCCGTGTCGGACTATCGGTTTACGCTACCGGTAAAGTGCAGCCTCGACGCTTCAAGCCCGAGCAGCTTGAGTTAAAAATCAACTCGATGAATCTGCTTTCGGAGGTAAAGGATAAACTTGTCTCAAAAATTACGCTGCAGCTGCCGTTGAGAGAGATTGACGACGTTACAATAAACGAATTATCGAGTTTGGTAAAAAACAATTCGGGAGATTCGTTGTTATACTTTGAAATTATAAAAGAAGAAACAAATACGAGTATTCAACTATTTTCACGTCCTGCCCGTATTCGGGTCAATAAACAGGTGATCGATTATCTAAAGAACAAATTGACCATCGACTTTAAACTCAATTAATAATATAAAAATCAAAAAAATTATGGCGCTTCAAATTACAGATTCAACACTGAACGATGTATTAAACACCGATAAACTGGTGGTAATTGATTTTTGGGCTGAATGGTGTGGCCCTTGCAAAATGGTTGGACCCATCATCGAACAAATTGCCGAAGAATACAAAGACAAGATCATTGTCGGGAAAGTTGACGTGGACAATAACGACGAAGCTACATCGAAATATGGTATTCGCAATATACCTACCGTGCTATTCATCAAAAATGGACAAGTAGTTGACAAAGTGGTTGGTGCAGGCCCAAAAAACCTGTTCACAGAAAAAATCAACAAGCTCATTTAGTCAAGACGAAACCTTTCACAAAAAAAGACAGCCTGAAGCTGTCTTTTTTTGTGTATAAAACTTTCGAATACGGACTAAACAAATTCTTTTTTTAATGTATCAACCCAAGCCTGCAACCGCTGAGAGGTAAGATCGTATTCGTTATCTTCATCCAGCGGCAATCCTACCCATATACCATCAATCACTGCCGTAGAATCATCGTACGTGTATCCTTCGTCGGGTACTTGCCCCACAATTTTCACCTTATCTTTGATGGCATCGTATATTATCCGCATCGATTCGGCAAAACTACCCGAGAAAGAGGCACTGTCGCCCAATCCGAAAATAGCAACGGTCTTACCTGAAAGATCCGATTTCGCAAAAGACGGTAAAAAACCATCCCAATCATCCTGCAAATCGCCCACACCTGTGGTGGATGTACCCAAAATAAGGTAAGGATAGGCTTTTATATCATCGAGTCGGACGTCGGCTACGTCGTATAAATCGGCCCGGCCATCAAAAAGTTCTTGCACCTGCTTTGCTACCAATTGAGTATTGCCTCCCGAGGAGCCATAAAGTATTGCAATTTTGTTCATCTTTTGTAGAATTAATTTTTGTTATCCATCTATAAACAGTTAAACACCCCATTTGTTTAAAAGCCGTAATCTGCTAATTGCATGCCACTACAAAAACTTTTGACAATAAGGGAAAAAGTTCGTAATTTTGTCGTCCACAAGGCGCGGTAGTTCAATGGATAGAATAGAAGTTTCCTAAACTTTTGATCCGGGTTCGATTCCCGGCCGGGCTACTCCGATAATAGGAGAAGAATAAAGCAATCCACTGATAATCTGAGGTTATTGGTGGATTTTGTTTTTAAGGAAAAGGCAAAAAATAGCCGTTTTAAGCATATTGTACGGGTGCAAATCGTGGCTATTTTCGCAAGTTTATCCAATTTATCGTGTATTGGAAACAGCCGGTAAAGCCACTACCGCCGAATTAATCCATAATCACTTTTACGGAGTTGATAAAGAAACCAAAACCTTACTTGAAGTTTTAAGTGTGTCTGTCGATGATAACGTGCACTAAGGTGACACCTTATCTACCGAAAATATTAGAATTTTATTTTTTGTCATAAATGTTTTGAACTATGTATTAGAAACATTATTTTTGTAGAACATAATAATTGCATAGTCATAACGTTCAAAAAAAATCGCATGAAATTCGTAAACCGGATAGAAGAACAAAAACGGCTCACTACAACCTTAAAAAGTGCATCTCCATCATTTATTGTAGTGTATGGTCGTCGTCGCATAGGAAAATCAACTTTAATAAAGAAAGTGATTTCTCCTGACGACGTATATTATATGGCCGACCAAACGGAACGCCCCCATCAAATTGAATTGCTGGCCAAAGAAATCGGATTACGCTTTGAAGGCTTCGACCGTGTAATTTATCCCGATTGGGAAACATTGTTCCAAGCGCTTAATTTTCGCGTAACAGAACATTTCACCTTATGTTTAGACGAGTTTCCGTATTTGGCAAAAAGTTCGCCCGAACTGCCATCACTACTCCAAAAAATGATTGATGCCAAAACGCTCAAGTATAATCTGATTATTTGTGGCTCCTCGCAGCAATTGATGCAGGGATTAGTACTCGACAGCAGCTCGCCGCTATATGGACGCGCTAGTCAGGTATTGAAGATTTCGCCGATGAATATTAAATATCTTCGTGAACAATTAAATTGTACGCCCGTCGAAGCCGTCGAAGAATATGCCGTGTGGGGCGGTGTGCCACGTTACTGGGAAATACGTCTGCAGAGCAATTCGTTAAAAGAAGCCATTAATTTTAATTTGTTAAATGCACAAGGAACTTTATACGAAGAACCTTACCGGCTGTTTATTGACGATATGCGTGATATTGTTCAAGCATCCACCTTGCTGTCACTTATCGGAAACGGAGCAAACCGGATTTCCGAAATTGCAACAAGGGCGAATAAACCTGTCACAAGCCTCTCAGGACCATTGGATAAACTGATAACATTGGGTTACATTGAACGAGAGATTCCGTTTGGTGACAACCCTAAAAACAGTAAAAAGGGACTTTATAAAATTGCCGATCCGTTTATAGATTTTTATTTTCGTTTCATTGTTCCAAACCGTTCTCTGATAGAATTAGGACGCACCGATGCCGTGATGGAAGAAATTTTGACACGTTTTCACGGCTATGTGGCTTGGCATTGGGAAAACTTGTGTCGTAAAGCTATTAGTGGACAGATATTTATGGGAGAACGTTATGGATTGGCGTCGCGCTGGTGGGGAAATATATCGCGTGATGAACAAATGGAACTGGATATTGTAGCCGAATCTATGGATGGAAAGACCTTATTGGTGGGCGAATGCAAATGGTCGGAAAATGAGAATACAGAGCGATTAATTAAAATTCTGACCGAAAAAAGTGCAAAACTTCCCTTTGCGAAAAATAAGAAAATTGTTCCTGTATTGTTTCTGAAAAGCAATAAGAAATCGGCGGAGAATATTTTTTTGCCGGAACATGTTATCGAAATGATAGGATGAGATGCAAACGGTTCTTCCCCGGATTCCGCCACTTTTATTCGTCAAAAGCCGGATAGTCATTTTCTTCCAACAGCCGGTTAATGTCGGATGCCGTGTAAAGAATTTGCCGAATTCGAGTTATAAATGCCACTTCTGTGTTATGCAAACGCCATGTATCTGATGGACAAGACTTATATCGATTTCGAGGCATTGTTTCGAATAAACAGTGCAGGTGAATTTTTCGTTACGCGGACAAAATCAACCTTGCGATATAGCATTGTTGAGCAAAGCTTCGATATTGACCAAACGACGGGACTGAGAACCGACAAGACCATAGAACTTACTGTTCCGAAGTCGAAACGCCTTTATCCGGAAAAGCTTCGTCCGGTTGAGTTTTACGACAGCGAAAACGACGAATTACTTCTGTTTTTGACTAATAATTTTGATGTATCTGCCCTCGAAGTGGCATATTTGTACAAAACCGTTGGCAAATCGAAGTGTTTTTCAAATGGATAGAGCAAAATCTAATAGTCAAAAAACTTTGGGGACATTCCTCAAATGCCGTCAAAATACATTTGTGGACGGCAATTTGTTCCTATCGGATTGTTGCTTATATCAAACACTTGATAAAGAGCCCGCTATCGATTTATGAAATCATGCAAATTTTACGAATCCCGGCTTTTGATAAGACTCCCATACGCCAGCTGCTGACTGAACATACCCCTAATCGAATCGATCAAAATATCAAAGACCAATTATCTTTGTTTTGTTGAAACGTTTCACCTATTAACGCAACAGTAGTAATGTAAGAATAAAGTATTTAACTTCGCACCAGTATTCTACACGATGAAATCTATTGCGAAATAGTGCAAATAAATTATGGGATTAATCGCGGAATATGCTTTTCTCAATCACTTAATGTATTGTATATCGGCATTTTTATTCCTACGTTCGATTCCCGGCCGGGCTACTCAGAACGGAGTTTTTTCAACTCCGATTTTTTATGGATTAAAGCTATTTTGAATGCTTCGCAAATAAAGATACCGATCGCGGTGTTGTTCTGTTTGCAGACAACTTTTCGTATCGAGGATCATGACCTCGGCCGGTTTCCCCGCTCTGACCGGATTCCAATCGGGAACGCCGGCTCCATTGGGATTTCCCGTAAGAATAAAATTCGCAAAAAATGTTTGTGCCAGCGACGAAACCAAGTAATCTTCCGATTGAAAATCGTACACGTCATTCACCGGCAAATTTCCCAACACATACTCGATTTCGGCCGAATGCGATGCACCCCGATACAATGGATCGACGTTTTGGGGCTGCCCCTTATATCCCGGTCGCGGATGAGTGAAATAATAGCGATAAACGGGTTTAGCAACCGTTGAAGCATGCATATCCGACAAATTCCATGTTCCAAAAGAAATAAACATATCTCCCGCAAATTCCGAAGCAACTATGGGTACTTCCTTGTCCGATGCAGGACGATACACTCGAAGCAGCCCGTCGGCAAAATCGGGATATTTTTCTCGAATGGCTTTTTCGAAATTGGCAATCGTAGGCTCGGCTTTCCCCAAAACGGCACTGTAAT
>Ga0255343_1003862_pt1 | contig 15448 bp, 19 predicted proteins | sample wastewater_treat_4_FD_192413 | JGI IMG/M metagenome (GOLD analysis project Ga0255343, IMG submission 192413) | Wastewater microbial communities from Lulu Island WWTP, Vancouver, Canada - plant16 | ecosystem: Engineered > WWTP > Wastewater > Unclassified | place: Canada: Vancouver, British... | reverse complement strand
TCTGACGAGGTCTGGGCTTGATTAGGCCAAATAAGATAGAAGAGTCTAAACTTGCTCAAGTCACACAAATTATACCACAAAACGCATTAAAGGGGAGCTGGGTAGCTCCCCTTTAGATTTTAAGTTAAGCCAATAGTTGGTTAGAGATCTATCTTTTGTCTACAAAACCTAGTAATCACAACCTCTAAACCCGCCAGATGACTGGCGGGTTTAGAGGTTGTGATTATATTTGTTTTACTCGTTTTCTATGGACTGAAACCAACAACTTCTTTTATTACAAATAGAAAACTTTCTTTTACTAATTATATAGGAGTACAACTAGATTGGCTTGCTGTACAATGAATGTAGGCATGCGAGTAATAAGTACACTTCTTGTAGGTTGCAACTTGGCCTGTACAAGTGCTCGCTGGGGAAGTAGCACCACAACCAGGATCATTTGGAATGTTAGGACATTGATAAAATGTTGTTCCTTCTGACCCATCAACAGTTTGGCAGACAAGAGATCCATCAGCCGATATTCCAGTAACATATTGACCAGAAGGACATGATCTATTAGTCCCTCCCCCTCCCAATCCAAGCTCAGCGGCTGTTTTCCAAGTAGCCAAGCCAGTGGCATCGGAAGTCAAAATTTTGTTGGCCCCCGGATTGCCACCCCTGATTGTAACCTGACCAGAAACATCTGCGCTTGTTGAATAAAGGGTTCCCCAGCGAGCGTCAGAAATACCTAAGGTGGCGCCACCTGAAGCAGAGGGCCTGAAAGCCGTAGCATTTAAGAAGTATTTACGGCCAGTCATCACGCCATCACCTCCAAAAGTGAAGGCCATTGAACCAGTCCCTATTTCTTTGCCCGGGGAAACACTAAAATGCAGAGCGTCAATCCAAGGAGCCAAGACCTTGGCATTGACGTTTGAACCAAAAGTAAGCACACCGGTATCAGAACCAGTAATTGACTGAAGAGTCGCGCCTCTGATATTACCGTTGACTGTCAATTTAGATACTGGAGTAGAAATCCCAATCCCCACATTGCCGGTGTTTGAACTGTATATATTATCACCAGAAGCTAACCAATGAGCTTTATGAAACAAGGCAGCGTTAGTTATCATTTGGACATCCGCTGTATCAACGCGGCCATCACGGTTGAGGTCAGAACGTAAACGATAAAGAGAAGTACAAGAAGATGCACCCAAATTGCAATTTATCACAATTGTTTGGTCTGCTTGGTCAACTCGGCCATTGGCATCAATGTCATAGCCTAGACCGCCTGGGGTCAAACTGTTGCTAAGGCCGTTTATAATATTTTGCACTGTGGCGCAAGCGCCAGCGGTGGTGCAAAGGTTGACCGCTTTTAAGTTGTTTGTAGTGATTGTGCTAGGAACTTCCACATTATCCCAAAGTTTAACTAATCGCGACCCGTTAACGGTGCCAGCGCCAACAATATCCAATCCAGAAGAAAAAAGTTGATAGGCAATTTTGCCAGCGCTGCTTTCTTTGGACAAACCGGCTCCCATTTCAAGCGGATTCTTTTGTCCCACCTTAACACTGCCATTAACATGGAGTCTGGCTGTCGGAGTTATCCCAATTCCCACATTGCCGGTGGTATTATTGTTGGTAAGGTTAGTGCCAGTTAATGTCCAGTTGGAAACTCCGCTGCCACTGTCCAACCCAAGTTCAGCCGCTGTTTTCCAGGAAGCCAAGCCTACCGCGTCAGAAGCTAAAATTTTGTTAAGTGCGGGATTGCCACCGCGAATAGTGATATTGCCAACATCGGCCCCGACTGAATAGACATTTTTCCAGCGGGCGAACGGGATACCCAATGTGGCATAATTATCTTCCATTGGCCGGAAAAAGTCTTTCTGCATCATAAACTTTCGGCCTTCAGTCGAACCGTTTCCCTCAAAAGAAAAGGCCATCTGACCGGTTCCCCCCTTAACATCCGGAAAAACACTGAAATGCAGAGAGCTCACCCAAGGCGACCAAACTTTGGCGTTGTTGTTGCCTAAGATGAGACTGCCGGTGTCGCCGGCTTGAATAGACTGAACCGCCCCCTTGGTTACGACCAGGTTGGCGCCCTTATCACCACCGATGGAATTTTTGATATAAACATTAGAGAAAGCCGTGCTGTTGTTGCTGACCAAATCCAAATTGCCGGAAGTTGAAATGCTGGCATTGGTAACGGTAGAAGCCTTGGGGGGCTTAACGGAAATAACATCTGTAGAATCAATTCCCCTTTTTACTTCCAAAGTATCAATGACGGTCGCTGTTTTGGGGCTTGAACCAAAGCCAACCGAAAAATTCCCCAAAATACCCAGCGCGCCATTCTTTATCTGAGAAGCCGGGCCGACATTGACCGGTGGATTACAAGCCGGGTTGCTCTCCGGACAGTGTGGCGGATTACCGGAGGGCGCTTCGGCGAAGGCAGAAAACACGGCCAGGCCGAGAAACCCCACGATAGCCATAGCCATAAAAATAACTTTTGGATGCTTTGTCATAGTTTATGATTAATTATTGTTGTTAACCTATTGGTTTAAAGCGTCGAGCAATTCTTGTTTTTCTTGTTCAGACAACTCCGGCACTTTATCGGCCCCTTCATTCAAGGCCGCTTCTAAAGTTGAGATTTCCTCGTTAGTTAATTCCGGACCGGGATTTTGATTTAAGGCATCAATCAAATCTTGTTTTTCTTGTTCAGTTAATTCGCCAGGTTGACTCGCTGAGCGACTGCCGATAACGGCCAAAACCACCAGCAACACAATAATAATGGCGACAACAATCCAGATAATCTTTTTGATTGAGCTGCCTTCCCGAGCTGGCGTTGATTCTTGGACCGGCTCTTGGGGGTTCGTTTGCTCCATTGGGTTAAAATTTTCCATAGAAATATTATTTGTTAAATTATTAATAAGACAATTTTGACGTAATCATCAAAACTTAGGGACCCTCCCTTCTAGCTATCATTATATTACAAACCAACCCGCCCTGGTAGCCGATGTCAACCAAAACTGTTGATAACTAGTCTTGCACAGATAAAACGCAGACGTTCACAGAAATAAACTTAGGTTTTATCAGCATCCTATATGAATTTTTTAACATCTGCCCTTTGACCTTTTGTTTACGTAGTGATACAATAAAAAGAGTCCGAGCTTGACAGAGTTGCGGACTTTTTTGTTAAAAAAAGAAATGAGGGCCCAAAACCCTTGATTAATATTATTAACCCTAAATCATTATAATTATGATGGATTTAAAAGCTCTCAAGGTCGGTCTTGACCAACTGGAAGAAGAAAAGCGCGTCCCCCGCGAAAAAATGTTAAGCGCGATTGAAGACGCCTTGGTCGCCGCTTACAAAAAAGATTATGGCAAAAAGGGCCAGATTATCAGGGCCAAATTTGATTTGGATAGCGGCGCGACCGATTTTTCCCAAATCAAAATAGTCGTGGATGAAACAAGCGTTCGGCCGCCAGAAGAGGATGGTGGGGAAGAGACAGCGGAAACTCTAATCATAGAGAAAAAAGAGGCGACAAAAGAAGACGCTGGGGACGAAGGAGCAGAAATTTTGCCTCGTTTCAACGAAGAACACCATATCTGGTTGGAAGACGCGCGCAAAATCAAAAAAGACGCCAATATTGGCGAAGAATTAATTTTCCCCTTAGAAACAAAAGATGACTATGGTCGCATTGCCGCCCAAACGGCCAAACAAGTCATTATCCAACGCATTCGCGAAGCTGAAAAAGAAACCACCCTTGACGAATATCGAGAAAAAGAGGGAGAAATCTTAAGCGGCATCGTCCAAAAAGTAGACCGGGGTAATGTTTTCGTGGACTTGGGCCGCACAGTGGCCATTATTATGCGTGAAGACCAAATTGCCGGCGAATTTTATCGTCCCGGCGAACGAATTCGCGCGTATTTGTATCAAGTGGAAGAAACGCCGCGCGGCATCAACTTGCGTTTATCCCGTTCTCATCCACAATTCATTGCCAGATTATTTGAAACCGAAGCGCCAGAAATCTCCAGCGGCGTAGTAGAAATCAAGGCCATTGCCCGCGAAGCCGGCGCTCGCTCCAAAGTTGCCGTAATGTCACACAACGCGAGTATTGACCCTGTTGGTTCCTGCGTCGGTCAAAAAGGTTCCCGCGTTTCTACGGTTATCAACGAGCTAGGAGGAGAAAAAATTGATATAATTGAATGGTCCGAAGACGAAGAGTTGTTTATTAGCAACGCTCTCTCACCGGCCAAAGTCCTAAAAATTGAACTGGACGAAGAAAACCACGAGGCCCAAATAGAAGTGGCGCCCGACCAATTTTCTTTAGCCGTGGGCAAAGGTGGCCAAAACGCCCGCTTGGCTGCCAAGTTGACCGGTTGGAAAATTGACATCAGCACGCCTGAAGGAACCGAACCAGAGGGTCTAAAGATTCAAAGCGAAATTGCTAATTCTCCTGAAGATGAAGAATTCGCGGACGGCGGCAATGTAGACGATGGTAGCGAATAAATGCGATATTAACAAACGAATTTACAAATAATTAAACTCAAACAAAATATATGAATCTATGGCATGAGATTGAGCCGGGAGAAGCCGAGGAGATGAACGTCATAATCGAAATCGGCAAAGGCTCAAAAAATAAATATGAGGTAGATAAAAAAACCGGTTTAATCAAACTTGATCGCGCCGCTCACACCGCGCAAGATTTTCCGTTTGACTACGGTTTTGTGCCAAAGTCGCTTTGGCACGACAATGATCCTTTGGACGTAATTGTCTTGACCACCTTCCCGCTCCAACCCGGCATCTTGGTGGAAGCCAGGCCGGTTGGGGTAATGCACATGATAGACGATGGCGAAGCCGACGACAAAATTATCGCTGTTCCCAAAGAAGACCCGCGCTGGAGCGAGGTCAAAGACCTTGGCGATGTCAATAAACACACCCTAAAAGAAATGGAACACTTTTACTCCACCTACAAAGCGCTTCAAAACAAAGAGGTAAAAGTTAATGGGTTTGGAGGAGCGGCCAAAGCGCGAGCCATTTTTAAAGAAGGGCTTGAACTTTACGAAAACAAGTTCGTCAAACAACCCGCCTAATGGCCGATTCCCCTTTCGCCCAAAATTGTTATAATAAATTTAGCTTATCAATCTAACTCTCTCTAAAATATGCAAGACGAAGAAACAATTGGACCAGTTATTGGCATCGTGCTGATATTGGCCATTATCTTCTTTGGCGGTTTGTTTGCCTTTTTGGGCTATGGCCAACAAGAAAACGAACCAGTCATAGAAATGCCAATTAACAAAGGGGTTCCGGAAGAGACAGCTACGGCTAGTGAAATTATTTTTGAAACCGAACCGGCTGAAGAGGGAATCGCGGGATAGAAACCCCCCTCTCACCCGGAATGCTTTTGTTTCGCGTCAAGGGCTGAAGGTGAAAAATACTTCAGCCCTTGACGGTCAGACGGATTTTGCCGCCCAAATATTTAGAGTGAGACAAAAAACAACAAGGATGTTCCAGGCGAGAGGAAACTAACAACAAAAATAGAAAATATGGAAATAAAAGTAAAAATAAACAAAACAGCAGATGCCGAAGTAGAGCTTGAGGGTGAAATCGCCGCAACCGATTTTGGCTCGTTTTGGCCGAAAGCTATTAAAACCTTGGGTGAAAAAGCAAAAATAGACGGCTTCCGCCCAGGCCATATCCCCGAAAAAGTTCTAGTGGAGCAGCTGGGAGAAAACGGTGTTTTATACGAAATGGCCAACCAAGCCTTGGGACAAGCTTATGCTCAAATCCTGACAGAAAACAAAATTGACGCTATTGGCGAACCACAAATTACTATCACCAAAATCGCCAAAGACAATCCGCTTGGTTTCAAAATCAAAACTGCCGTCTTGCCCAAAATTGATTTAGGCGATTACAAAAAAATAGCCCAAAAAGTTAATGGAAAACCTTTGGAAGAAACTGTCATCTCCGATGAAGAGGTCAACAAAGTGATTGAAGACTTACGCCAACAACGCGCGGCTGCCAACCAAACCAAGCATGAACACAAAGAGGGCGAGAAGTGCGACCATGACGAGCCGAAGTTGCCCGAGTTAAATGATGACTTTGCCAAAAGCTTGGGGCAATTCAAAAACCTAGATGATTTACGCGCCAAAATTAAAGAAAATATGGAACTGGAGAAAAAAGCGCGCGCTAAAGACAAGCGCCGCCTAGAAATTGTGGAGGCCATCCGCAACCAAGCTAAATTGGAAATTCCTAAACTCTTGATTGACACGGAAAAAGAAAAAATGATGGCTGAAATGGAACACCAAATCAGTCAAATGGGGCTTAATTTTGACGATTATCTAAAACATCTAAAAAAGACACGTGAAGAATTGTCTGCGGGCTGGAATGACGACGCCCAAAAACGAGTCAGCTTCAGTTTGATTGTTAACGAAATTGCTCGTCTGGAAAAAGTCACGCCGCCAGCCGATGACCTGAAAAATGAAACTGATTTTTTGGCTGAACGCTACAAAGATGTTGACCGACGCCGATTAGAAGCTTATGCCGCCAATGTCATCACCAACGAGAAAGTGTTACAAATGCTGGAAGAACAGAAATAGTGGTTTAAAGCTCAAAACTCAAAGCGCAAAACTGGGAACAAAGACAATTAAGAAAAATTGCCCGTGCCGTCAGGTGCGGGCAATTTTTTTGGGCTATATCTTATTCCCTTCTTTGTAGTTCCGCGTTTGTCCCCCCGGGGGGGCAGGCGTATTAGATTAGATTTGCTTTAGTCCTCTTTTTGTGCTTTAATTTACTTATTCAATTTTAAATTTTACATTTTAATTTAACTACCATGCTTATCCCAACCGTCATTGAAAAATCTCCTTTCGGCGAACGCGCCTATGACATTTACTCGCGCCTCTTAAAAGAACGCATCATTTTTCTGAGTGGGCCGATAGAAGAGAATATGGCAAACATTATTATTGCCCAACTGCTCTTCCTCGAATCAGAGGATTCCAAAAAAGATATTACTCTTTATGTCAATTCACCTGGGGGCTCGGTAACGGCAACGATGGCCATTATTGACACTATGGATTATGTCAAACCGGACGTCGCCACCGTTTGTGTCGGCATGGCGGCCTCCGGCGGGGCTTGGGTCCTTTCCTCCGGCAAAAAAGGCAAACGTTTTGCTCTTCCTAATGCCGAAGTGATGATCCACCAACCACTGGGCGGAATTGAAGGCCAAGCCACCGACATCGCCATCACGGCTGAACACATCCTAAAAACCAAAAAGAATTTGGTTACCATTATGGCTAAAAATACCGGCAAATCTGAAACCCAAATTGAAAAAGATCTTGACCGCGACTTCTATATGTCGGCTGACCAAGCCAAAAATTACGGCATTATTGACGACATCATCAAAAAACGGAAGTAGTTCTGATACAGAACGCACGCAGATTCTCGCAAATGAAATGTCGAGAAAAAAGCAATTAACGATTGATAGTTAATCTGAAATAAGAAAGTTCAAACACCAAAGGGCCCGACCTTGTTAGTTGCTAACAAGGTCGGGCCCTTTTTATTATTTCCCTGAAAACTGAACTTTATCTGCATAAATCCGCATTTTGTCTGCAAGAATCTGCGTCTAATCCGCATCAGTTGGACAAACTTCATTCTAGGTGATATCATCAAAGTACCAATTATTTAATGGTTGTAAATTTATCAAAAATAACATTTACCGCTAAAATCTTTTTGTCCGTAACGTAAAAATATCTTCATTATGTTGATTTTGCCAAGAAAAATAACTCCAAAAATCACGCATAACGGCTAAAGACCAGGCGGTTCGTATTGATTATGAACCCAGTAACATACATTCTCATCGCTTCGGCCATCGGAGTCGGCGGAATTGTTGTTGGCTATTTTTTGAAGGTCTTGTTGACCCTGGCCCAAAAAGGCTCCATGGAAAACAAGATTAAGCAGTCCTTCCTGGATGCCAAGGACCAGGCCCAGAAAATAGTCAGCGACGCGGAAACAACGGCCGACAAAATAATCACCGAGGCCAAAAGCAAGCTAGAAGAAAAAGAAAGTCAGTTGAAAAAAACCGAAGACCGTCTCGTTAAAAAAGACGAGCTTTTGGATAAACGCCAGATGGATATAGACAAAGAAGGCGATGACTTAAAAAAACAAGCGGAAGAAATTAAACGAACCAAAGAAAAACTAGATGAGGCCGAAAAAGAAAAAATCAAAGAACTACAAAAAATTGCCGGCCTTTCCCTGGAAGAAGCAAAGGAAGAACTAATGACTAACATTGAAAAACAATACGAGGAAGATTTGTTGGTTCGTATCAAAAAACTAGAAAACGAAGCTGGTGAAAAATACGAACAAAAGTCCAAAGAGATTCTTTCCACAGTGATTCAACGTTTATCGACTTCCACCGTGCCAGAAGTTATGTCCACCACAGTAGATATCCCCTCAGACGATATAAAGGGCAAGATTATCGGCAAGGAAGGTCGCAACATTCGCGCCTTTGAAAAAGCGACTGGGGTTGAAGTTATTATAGACGACACACCCGGCTCTATCGTTTTGTCTTCATTTGACCCAGTTCGTCGGCAAATCGCCAAAACTGCCTTGGAAAATTTAATTGCCGACGGCCGGATTCAGCCAGCTAAAATAGAAGAAATAGTGGAAAAAGCGAAGGAGGAGGTTTCCAAGGTTATCAAAGAAAAAGGCGAGCAAGCCGCTTATGAAGTCGGGGTTCTAAACCTGGACCCGCGTATTCTTCTCATCCTTGGTCGTCTGCATTTTCGCACCAGCTATGGCCAAAATGTGCTCCAGCACGCGATTGAAGTAGCTCATCTAGCCGGTATGCTCGCTGAAGAATTGAAGAGTGACCCACAAGTGGCTAAGGCGGGCGGTCTCTTGCATGATATTGGCAAGGCCGTTGACCACGAAATCCCCGGGACGCACGTGGAAATCGGTCGCCGCATTCTGGAAAAATTCGGCGCCGACCATAAAGTTATCCAAGCGATGCAATCCCACCATGAGGAATATCCGTTTGAGACCCTGGAGTCCATCATTGTCAAAGTTGCCGACGCTATTTCCAGCTCCAGACCGGGCGCCAGGCGTGACAGTTTGGAAAATTACCTAAAACGCTTGAAAGATTTGGAAGATATTGCCAACTCTTTCCAAGGCATTGAAAAAACCTATGCCATCCAAGCAGGCCGAGAAATAAGGGTTTTTGTTCAACCAGAGGATGTTAACGACCTAGAATCAAAGCGCCTGGCGCGAGACATTGCTCTCCGTATAGAACAAGAACTGAAATACCCGGGCGAAATTAAAATCACCGTCATCCGCGAGACAAGAGTCATCGACTACGCCAGATAATTTGACTGGTGTCAAAAGGGGTTTCAACTATTGCTTTAAAATCTCCTTGTATTATAATGTTTAATAGCATTTATTAAGCTAAGGTCGTCTAATTAGCAATAAGAAATAACTATTATGAATAAGCAAGCTCTCGTGGATGTAGTACATGAGGTAATCGGCGGAACCAAAGCCGGTGCCGAAAAAGTCGTAGATGTGTTGATTGATTCCATCATCTCCACCCTAAAGAAGGGGGAAGATGTCTCTATCGCCGGTTTGGGTATTTTCACCGTCAAGGAACGCGCGGCTAGAACCGCCCGCAATCCTCGCACCGGCGAAACCGTTCAGGTCCCGGCTATGAGCGTACCGAAATTCAAAGCCGCCAAAGCTTTGAAAGACGCGGTCAAATAAAAAACTAGGGATAACATCATTTCTGAACTAAATATAAAACCCCGAGCAGAACTCGGGGTTTTATATTTAGTTAATAGTTTTTCTTGTATTCGTCAAAAACTGTCATTATTTTTTTTGTCCAAGGACCAGGTTGACCACCTCCAATTTTTTTGCCGTCAATCTTAGTTATTGGCAAAACACTCTTACTTGTCGCCGTAATAAATACTTCATCGGCCAACCACAATTCTCTCTCGGTTACTTCAGACTCTTTAACTTGTAAAAGTTTCTTAGATAAATCAAGAACAACTTTTCTGGTTATGCCAGGCAAAATGCCTTTTTTAGGAGTTATCAATCTGTCTTTTTTAACAATGAAGATATTGCTAGTTGCACATTCAGTAACTTTACCATCTTTTAAATAAAGCAGGTCGACGGCCTCTTTCTTTTTGCGAACTGGGTACATTTTTACCGCCCAAAGATAATTCAGATGTTTAGATTCTGGTAAAATTCTTTCGTATTCTGAGGTAATCAAAGAAGCGCCGGCAATAAACATCTTATCGGGTAAATTATATGGATCTTCGGTCAAAATAAAGAAAGTTTGTAAACCATTATGATCTAAACCATTGTCAGTTCGACCAGGTGTTAAAATTAACCGAAAACTAGCATCTCTAACTTTATTCTTAGCCAATAAATGACTGAGAATTTTTGCTAGTTCTTCTTCTTTAACCGGTACTCTTAAACCTAGCATTTTGGCTGAACTACAAAAACGTTTGTAATGATCTGGCAAATGGAATAGCTTCCCATTAAATGTTCGCAAAAAATCCATTACCCCAAAACCACGCAAAAGACCGAGGTCATTCGCAAAGATAGCCGCCTTGTCAAGCGAGACAATACGATCATTAAGATAAATATATTTTTTCATCTTTACATTTTACTTTACGTTTATTAGCGCCACAACATTGAACCTAACCCAATTTTCTGTTAGTATTTTAACGTTTGCGGGCATGGTTTAGTGGTAGAATGACTGCCTTCCAAGCAGTAGACGGGAGTTCGATTCTCCCTGCCCGCACCCACACAATAAAAGTTAATCACCTAGTTAAGCCGGTATTAATGTCGGTGCTTGCGCAAAAGAATGAGAATTAATACCAAAGACAAAATTGCTGGTATTGAACGCCAAATCTTCGCCTTGTCAAAAGTTTCAAAAACTAAAACCAAAAAACCAAGCGCCAAAAAACGCAACGTCCAAGATTGAAGACTCCTCTGTCCTCGGCGCGCAAACCACCACTGAAGAAGCCAGGCGCCGGCGATAATACTCAAACCATAAAACATACCTTAAAAGCAAATATTCCCTGATGCTCAGCCTTTATTATAAATTATTTTTGCTCAAAAACGAAATTTTGGAAAATATTTTATGGGGCTTCCAAATCGTACTCAAAATAAAACCAGCAAAAAAGTTGAACAAAAATCGCCCCACTCCTCTGACGAGGGTGGGGCGATTTTATCACGGCCTAAAGCCGCTTTTTGTTTATTGTCTCGGGCGCTCTTCCATCGGTCGAGCTTCGTTGACCACCAGCTTACGTCCTTCGATCTCCTGACCGTTGAACATATCAATCGCTTTATCGGCGTCCTCCTTGGTTTCCATTTCTACGAAACCAAAACCACGGGATCGTCCAGTCATTTTGTCCATAATAACACGAGCGGAAGCGACCGTTCCCGCCTGTGAGAAGAGCTGTTGGAGCTCGCCGTCATTTGTTTTGTACGACAAGTTGCCAACGTATAACTTGCTAGCCATCTAACTTAAATTAACTACTTACTAATTTGGAGTAAGGTGACCTTCCTAAGCTAGACCCAAGATCTAATTAAGAAACTTACTTCGTCTTCATTAAAACAAAAAGACTTCTATAAGTCAAACCGAGCAAGCCTTCACCACCTCACCAAAATGGCCCGGGAACTCCGGGCCATCGGAGGGCGACTTTTACGAAACCACTTCTTCGGAGATCAATTGCTCTAACCGTTCTTGAACTCCGTCCGGGAGGTTTATTTGAATTTCCGGCGTTTCCAACCCTCCAGACAAATCTTCATCATTTGAGAGACCGCCTCCGAGGATAAAGCCCAGGACCGACATCACCAAGGAAGTCGCCAGCAGGGCCAAAATAATGACAAAAGCCCAACCGGCAGCGCCAATCAAAAGATAGGTGGTTTTGGCTTGTTCTTTTACTTCCACTACTCCCTTCGCCGCTTTAAGATCCTCATAAAGCAAGACCTGATAAATAACGAGGGCCGGAATAACAAACAACATCAGCAAATTGGCTAGGATCACGGACCAGATGTTGCTGTCTGTCAACCCCGCCGTGATGATACCCAGGATGATATAGGCCAACAACACCAAGATCATGATGACTAAATAACGACCAACCACCGGCCAAAAATTGTTCCGGACATATTCACGGCTTTTAACCAAAGCTTTTATTCCTCTTTCCCCTTCCGCCATCAAAACAATCATCGAAAACATAAACCAAACAGTAAAGATGAGACCAGGAATAACAAAGAGCCCAAAACCGCCAAGCGTGATAAAGGTCGTTAGAATAGATACCCAAAGCAAAGACCAATACTTAGGCCAGGCATTTTTATAAGCGCTTTTTACGCTCAAATCTGACTCGCGATTAAGAAAGAGGAGGACCAAAGCGCCTTGGGCCCAAAACATAATCAGCGCGGCAACCAAACTGATAACCGACGCGATCAGCAACAAACCTGTCTGGCCAACATAAGAAGCCAGGGTCATCAAAACAACCGGCGTCACCAAAATACCTATCGCCAACCAAAGTTTGTCTTTATAAATCGACCAGGTCTTTTCCAACAAAGCCCAGACCCCCATTAGCAATTTGGGGCCTTCCGGCACCGGCACGGCTTGAGCCGCTGTTTCCATATTATCCATAAGCTTGTATTCTCCCAAAGGAGGTTAGCTGTTAATTTACTTTTATTCTTTTATTGTAACAAAACTATAATTTTACTAAAGAGCAAGCTTGAATGATTCTATTGAGAAACATCCCACAGTTAAGATTATATTATTTAAATGATATAATAATAAACAGAGATTTTATGTCTATTGCACTTAAAAGGAGGTTGTCCCATGGCGACGACTGACAATAAAGAAGGCCGGTTGCGAATTGCAATTGAGGCTCAGGTAGAAGAACTGGAAACGCATCGCGCTAAGCTTGAAGAGTGGGCCGGGCGCAAACTGGTCACCAAGGGAGAGCTGATGGCCGCTTGGGTCGGAAGCGGGATGGCCGCGGCTTTCCGCGAAGACTTTGAAAAAAGCGTGTCGGATGAAGTGAACAGATGGCATGCCGGCATCAGAGTCCAAAGGCCGCCGAGTGAGGCCGATGCTTGGTCGCAGTATCGAGACCATGGTGGACACCTTTGTCACCATGACCAATAACAACGCCAGGCCGACCACCAATTAAGCCGGAGTTTCCTCCGGCTTTTGTTAATATAAAAAATTAAAATTTGAATTGAAACCTTTTTGTCCAATCGGGCTAATTTTATTAATGATACTTTTTTGAATTAAATCGACCGACTGTCATAGGCCCAATGCAAAAGCGCTTGGCGTTGGCGCGGCCGACAAAAAATATCACCCGCTCGGCAATTTTTTTTGACTTGCGTCACATGTCGACGCATCTTTTTCCAACGACTAATTTGCCGAGCATCTTCCTCTGGCAAACGCCGACCTTGCCAATACCGACAATACCACTGAAACCAACCGCGCGGGTCATGTTCGTTGTTAATCCAACCTCTGGCGCGCCAAACCGCAAGCGGCTGGCTAGCGCGCACTTTAAAATAATTTAACCGAGCATCATACTTTTCAGGACTCAGTTTGGCCTTAGTAAACCAATCGGCTGGAAATTCTTTTTGACAATCGGTCATATACTTGCCTCCAAAAACGCCGAGCCGGAGCATCTCCTTGGGCGAGAGCTCCGGTTTGAAATCGGACGGGAAATTTTTTCCAGCTGGTTCCACTAAGCGATACCGGTAGCGACGTTGCATTTTGTCATTAACGATGACAATTTTCTCCATGTCTATTCAGTCGTCCGACCATCAAAATGTTCTTCGTTTGCCAACGCTTCTTCTTTTGTCTTCCGGACCACTTTGTCCCGATGTTCGGCCGGCGAGTAAATAGTATAGAGCTTCAAATCGCCGCGACCGGTGTTCTTAACATTGTGTTCAGCGCCAGCCGGGATAATCACCACTGAGCCATCCTTGACGTCATAATTTTTTCCGTCAATGGTAACGACGCCGTTGCCCTCTTCAAAACGAAAAAACTGGTCAGTATTTCCGTGCACTTCTAACCCGATGTCTTCCTCTGGTTTTAAACTCATCAAAACCAATTGCGAATGTTTGCCGGTGTAAAGCACCCGGCGAAAATCACTATTACCGACTGTTTCTCTTTCAATATCATAATTAAAAAATCCTCTCATATTTTTATTTAATTAACCGCTAATAAATTTATTATAACTCTTTTTCTGAATTTTTTCAGTTTTTTAAAATTCCTTGTTTTAATTTCCGCCAAAATAAAAATACCAAAAACAGAGAGTTCGCCGTCAACGTCAACGCAAATCCCAAAATTGTTGAAGCGATTTATGAAACTGAAGCTGATTATTTTAAAATTTTTTAAGTAGGTAACCGTGTAACAAAATGGCTCCAAAAAATAACCTGATTTTACAAGTTTTTTTGGCGGCCCCACAAATCAAATTGCCCACTGCGCCCGCCTGTGTTTCATCGCGAACACGAAAATTTTTGGCGAAAAATATGATTCTAGATTTTTCCCGACAACAAGCAGACGCGCCACAACTAAAATATTTTAAGTTTTAGGACGTTGTATCTGTATTTTAAAATATCTCAATAACCCCCAGCGAAAGAGCGGTCACTATCAAACCGGCAAACGCTGCGCCCAAACCGACAAGTCCAAGCGAACGTTTCTTGGGCAAACCAAACAGAAATGCCGCCACTGCGCCGGTCCAAACGCCGGTCAAGGGAAACGGGACCGCGACAAAAATAACAAGCGCGACTTCCCCCAACGTTTCATAACGACCGGAAAATTTTCGCCTTGTCCGCGCGAACAACCAATCAAAAAATTTTTTCGCCAAAACAAAATGACGGCTCAAAAAATCAGAAACCGGCCCGAGCCACCAGAGCAAAAACACCGCCGGGAGCAAGTTGCCAACCCAAGCAATAACAAAACTTTTAACCGGCGAAAAACCAAACACGCCAAGCGCCAAAGGAATGGCGCCGCGCAATTCCGAGATCGGCGTAGCCGCCACGGCGAACGTTAAAACTTCAGCCGGCAAAAAATTAAACCAACTTAAAATCAGATCCATTACCAACCATTAAAACAGAAATGAATAAAAAAATAAACAAACAAAAAAAGTTTCGGTTTGGAAACCGAAACTTTTTTTGTTTTGGGTATTTACTCAGATATTTAGTTTTCTTTTTTGAAGCCAGAAATGGCCTTCAGGATATCCAAAGGAATGGTAAAGACCACGGTGTTGGACTGGTCAGAAGAAAGGTCATTGATCGATTGCAGGGTGCGCAAGTGAAGCGCCCCATCGGCACTCGACAAAATTTTAGCCGCTTGCGCCATGTTCTCCGCCGCCGCCAATTCACCCTCTGAAGTGATAATAACCGCTCGCTTCTCTCGTTCTGCTTCAGCTTGCTTCGCGATTGTGCGTTCCATGTTTTCCGGCAAGCGGATATCTTTGA